>Ga0181567_10000131_pt1 | contig 50233 bp, 38 predicted proteins | sample 101ome_14_FD_133761 | JGI IMG/M metagenome (GOLD analysis project Ga0181567, IMG submission 133761) | Coastal salt marsh microbial communities from the Groves Creek Marsh, Skidaway Island, Georgia - 101403AT metaG (megahit assembly) | ecosystem: Environmental > Aquatic > Marine > Intertidal...
ACGTATGATTATCTGACAAGTGGAGTAGAGTCAGCGACAGATATAGCCGCAGGTATAGCTTCATTAATTAATGATCCAAGTGTTACAGTAAGTAATACAGGTGCTGAAATTACCTTCACAGCCAACGATTTAGATTATGTATTCTATGTACAGGTTTATGACACGTATGATGTTAATAATGTAAGAAGTTCAGATCCAGATGACACGAATATAAACCTATCAGTTACAGATTATGTACCGGTAAGAGGAACTTTATCTTTAACAGGTACTCCAACAACTATATTAACAACTACCCAATCATACACTATAGGTGTTACGACTTTAGGTAATTTTGATTGTACTACTTCGACAGATAGTGTTACAATTGAGATTAATCCAGCATCTACAATAGAGTTAACATCTTCTAATGCAACACTTAATCAAAATATATGTGATTTAGAAGCTCTAGATTCAACCACTTTCTTTATAAGTGGTGGAGCATCAAATTATTCTGTACAATGGACTAATGGAAGACCTAACGGGATTGACTTTAATCCTGCACCAGGCGCTATACTAGCCTTTACAGCTGGTGTGACAATTACATTATCCGGTACTCCTGACACCAACATTACAACCACTACCACTTATCCATATATAATCACTACTGAAAATAATGGAAATGGTTGTGGTGAGTCTACAATCTCAGGAAGTATAGTAATAGAACCTAGACATTTTATTCAAATTTCAAATACTTCTGCAGGGGATCCTAATCAATCTGTATGTAGTGGATCTTCAATAGCTTCCATTACATTCGATCTGGATGGTGGAGCTTATGATGCTGACATCTCATGGTTAGGTGGTAATAATCCACAGTTGACATTTACTACTAGTGGCACATCTGTTATTCTTTCTGGTATAGCTAATTCTGGGACTTCTACTACAACTAAACAATACACTTATACCATTACTACATCTGGAAATTCGTGTAGAACAGATTCAATTTCGGGAACTATAATAGTATATCCTGAGATAACTTATGATGTTATTTCGAGTACTTTGTTGTACCAAACTGCGGATGATTTAATTTGTTCTGGTGATGAAATAGTGCCAATAACATTTACAATTCAAGGTGCTACTACATTTGGACTAGATGTTTCATTAGAATGGACCTCTTCCAACTCATTACCTAATGTTAATGTTAGTAGAATTAACTCTACTACATGGCAAATAAGTGGTAGTACAACACCTGATCAGCCAATTATCGAATCAACTTTATTTTATTATAATGTAATTATAGAAAGTCCGTTTACATGTCAAGAGTCAAAAACATTTAATGGTATTATTCAAGTGGCCTCTAGACCGGTTGTAAATCAAAATTTCATTCAAAATAATGATGTTATAGATGTAACATGTTTTGGCGGTAATGATGGGTCAATTATTATCCCAGTAAGTCCAACCATAGAATTTGAAAAAAGAATTTCGGGTGGTCAATTAGCTGTTCAGCAAATTGACAACATAACATTAACTGCTAGTGCTTCTTTAAACGCTGGAGATACAATTCAGATAAATATAGATGGTAATACTTTTATTGCGACTGTTCCAGCTGGAGCAAGCACATCTACTATTCTTCAAGAATTAGCAGATAAAATTAATTTTGGTTCCAACTCTTCAAATGTTGATGTAACAGCAAATGTATTAAGTGGTGCATCTCCACCAGTATTGCAAATTATTTCAGATACTCCGGGAATTTCATTTACAATTTCAAATTTGAATGTCACCTCTAATGTTACTAGTACATTAGTATTAGAAAACCTTGTTGAAAATAAAAACTTGAATTATGAATATTTATGGAAAGATATTGGAGGAAATGAAATCGGAACCGGCCCAAGCCTTGAGGATTTATCTACTGGAACGTACACTTTAGAAGTTATAATTAACGGATGTGATGCAGTAGAGAGTTATGAATTCTTTGTGGCTGAACCAGAAATATCTATTGGCACAATTTCTGAAACCTGCAGTGGTGATATTTCTTTTGATATTACTTACAAGTTAACACCTACTCAATTATTAAACGGTGAAACGATAAAAGCTGAATTATATGAGCAGGCTGCTGATGGGGCCTATTCAATATTATTTGATTCTGATGTTTATCTTACTAACACTATTCAGGGTATTTTCCCTGTCAGATTTTTTGGTCTTTCAGAAGGACAGACATATCAATTGGTTGTAACTGATGATACTTGTCAAAATAGAATTATTGAATTAGTTGGTCCAATAAATAAATTCCTTGAAATAGATGAATCACAGATCTCTGTAACTCATGAACAATGTTATGGGGAGGGTGGATCAATTGAATTATCTAATATTGCAATTGTTGGTGGATCTGGTAATTATATTTATGAATGGACAAATACCACATTAGGAACATCTGTAAATAATACCAGGGATTTAGTTAATGTTGAGCCTGGTCTTTACATGTTAACTGTTACAGATGCAGATAATACTAATAGTTCTTTTTCTTTATTCAATGCTATAGAAATTGAGCCAGCAGGTAATTTAATTGAAGCAGCATGGTCAACTGCTTCTGATGGACAACAGAACGAATGTATAGATGGTCGAGAAGGAAGATTAGAGGTAGTTGTAACTGGTGGTCAAAACAACTTTGAATATAGTTGGGAATTTACACCTTCAAGTACATCTCAAACCATTTCAATTAATAAGAATAGTCCAATATTAATTCCAAATGATGATATCCCAAATCAAAATTTAAGCTCAACAGGTATTTATAGAGTACTAATTTATGAGTTAGGTAGACAAGATTGTCAAGTAGTTTTTAATGATACAATAGAAATTACTGGCCCATCATTATTAGAAATGGTTTCTAATCCAACCTCTACAAATATTAATTGTGCAGGAGAGGAAACAGGCACTATTAGTTTTGAAGTAACTGGTGGACAGCCACCCTATTTCTATTCAATAACTGGTGGGACCCCATCAAATCAGCTAAATAATGGAAGTGAAACAATTTCTAATTTAGCAGCTGGCACATATAATTTAGTAATAGTTGATTCTTCACCTGCAAATTGTTCAACTGTAAATAGAATTGAAAGAGCAATCACAATATCAGAGCCTGCTGGTGGTCCTTTAGAACTTTCTGAAAATGATGTTAATCCAATTCCTTGCGAAGGTGGAAATGGTTCTATTATTATTGGTGTAACTGGAGGTGCTGCAGAAGTAGTAAGTGGAACAGTAAATCCTGATACTGAGTATCAGGTAAGTGTTATTGGACCTGGACAAAACTATAGATTAAACACCTCTCATATAAGGTCTGATTCATCATTTAGAATAGAAAATTTAACTTTGGTAGGTGACTATAATATTACAGTGACTGATGCGAATGGATGTCAACAAACTATTACTATAACTTTAGATAACTCTGCTCCTGATAATTTAGGGGCCACTGCTGTAATTGATGCAGCCCCTGGATGTTCAGATATAAATTCAGATCTAGCCGAGGGTGCAACAATTAGATTAACAAGATTTGATAAAGGAGATGGAGAAGTTTCTGGTTATCCACTTTGGCAGAAAAGAGTATCCTTGAGTTTAGATGAATTTACTATTACATTGGCGGGTACAATTAGTACAACAATTGATTATTCAAATGTTTCTGTGAACATAGACGGAATCATAATCGATGCAAGTTCCACTATTTCAGTAACAACCATACAAGATTTAGCATCAATTTTTAGTAGTAAAATAAATAATCTTGCAGGATATACAGCTACTTTACTTGGTAATTCAGTGAAAGTACGTTCACAAATTATTGATTCAGCTTCAGCAGTTTCATCTACAATAGATCCAATTAGATTATCGGTATCAAATATCACCAAAGTAAGTGTAAATTCCTGGACTGATGTTCCAGGATTGGCTGGCCTAGAGGTAGTTGAAAATCTTCAAGCTGGATTCTACAGGGCAATTTTACGTGATGGATCTGGTTGTGGTGGAACTCTTGTTGAAAATTTAACTCAAGGAGGTACAATCTTTAGAATTGATGATCCTCAATCATTACAATTAGATGATATTGAATTTGATGAAATTACATGTGATGATACGACGACTACGTTAACATTTAAACTATCCAACGGTGTCTATGATATAGTTCCGGATACTTCAATCTATGAATTAACATTAAATTCTATAACACTTACCAACTCAGCTGGTGGAATATCTGACTTGACTCAGGGTAATTCTAGTTCACCCGACAATAATACAAACACTTCTCCAAGCGACAATATTACAGGTAATAACTATTCAATCAATCTTAATACTAATAAGTATATAATTCCTAATCTACCATTTAATGATTATGAATTGACAATTAGGAACCTTCAAACAGATTGTATAGCGGTTTTAAATTTCACAGTTGAACCACCTTCTAATATTTCATACTCTGGTGAGACAAATTTCATACTTGATCCATGTTATGACAGTTATCAGGATATTTTCTTTGACAATGCTTTATTAACTGGGGGAGTTCCATTCACAACACAGGAAGGAGAAGCATATTACTTTTTAAAATGGACATATTACCCGGAAAATGGTTCAAATGCACAGACTATAAATACCCTGAGTAATAATATTATATTTAATCCTTTACCAGGTAGGTATGAACTTTTAGTTACTGATAAAAATGGTTGTACACCAAAAGATGATAGTGGCAATGAAGTTATGTTTGAATTTATTTTCAGAGAAGAATTATCAAATTTAGTCGTTCTAGGAAATGTTAATGGAACTTCATCTTTCTCTCAGCCCGTAACCTGTTCTGGTGGTGGAAATGATGGAATTATAAGTATTGAGATAGAGAGTTCTGATCCAGATGTTGAGTTGTCTCCATATGAGATTTCTTGGGAAAGATTATCTTCCGAAAACATAGTTACTCAACAAAAAATATTGTTTGAAGGAAGTACTTCTGGAGTTACGTCTGAAGTATATTCTATTAAAATAAACGACATTATCTTTACCTATGAAACTACGGTTTCATTGGAGCCCAAGAAATCTATTGCTGAAGAATTAGCTGCGATTATAAATGCAAGTCCACTGTTTACAGCTAATGTTCCTGACGATCCAAGTGGTAGAATTGAGATAATTATTCAATCAAATGGTTCAAATATTGAATTAGAAATTTTGTCTAAATCTACAACTGTATTGATGATTAATTCTTCTACCAACCCTGCAAATTGGGTTCCATTAGACGGAACAAATGATACAACTAACTATAATGGCTATTTATCTCTTACAGGTCTATCTGAGGGTAGTTATAGATATACTATTACTCCAGTAAATATTGCGAATTGTGAAAATAGTTCTATCACTGATTCAATTAGAGGTGTAATAGTCGTAGAAAACGATAATATTTTAGAAATTAGGGAAGGACCATTGGTTGATTCATTTCTATGTAATGGACAGCCAGGAACAATTTTCATTGATGTATTTGATGGTGGCACAGGGCCTTTATCATTTGTTTATAATGGAAGTCCAGTTAACTATGACCAAATAGGACAAAATCAATATGAACTTTTAATTGATAATCCTGTTGATAATGCATCATTAGAAATCTATAATGTCAATGATTGTAATATTACGAGGGAAATAAATATTGGAAATGGAACACCACTATTTGACTTTACATCAATAAACTACCAACAAGCTGGTAGCTATGTGGCAAGAGAAGAAATAACATTTAGAGATTTATCTGAAGAAAATTATGATTCTTTTGAATTTATTTTTGGAGATGGTACATCTTCGGGTATTTTCTTTAAGGATAGTCCAGAAAGTGTAACTCATGAATATGGTATTTCTGGAACATATTTTGTAACATTAAGAATATATAATGAACTAGGATGTATTGAAGAATTAACTAAACCTTTAATAGTCGGTAAAGGTTATAGTATTCAGGTCCCTAATGTATTCACTCCTAATGGGGATGGAAAAAATGACACATTTAAGCCTAAATTCAATGGTTTAGGTTCAATTGAGCTTTCAGTTTATGACTATAGAGGTAATTTGATTTATAAAGAGTTGAATCCTGATGATGGTTCAACTATAGATCCAGCAAACTATAGTCAACCATTAGAACTTATTGGATGGGATGGCACCAATTCGTTGGATTCTCCTTATTACATTTATACAATTAAGGGAATTACATTGTTTGATAATATCAATATAGAAAGAACAGGTACATTTATTTTGATTCGATAATGATTTTAAAAAGATTTATTTTATTGTTCTTTATCGGCTTTGGGTCAACAAATTTTCTTTTAGGCCAAGAAGATTACTATGTAAGTCAAACAAAATTTACACAGAAAGCTAATCCTAGTTATTTTGGTTTAAATCAATTAAACAGAGTAGGGGTATTATATAGTTCACTCAAGCTTAGTGAAACTTCCAAAATGGATAATAAATATGTTTTTGGATCAATTGCATTCCCAGATTTAAATTTCACCCTTGGTGTAGATGTCAATTCATTCAAACTAGACAACCCATCTTTAACAATAAGTACGGCTAGATTAGCGTACATATACACAATTCAATTATCTAATGACACTTATTTTTTGCCTTCTGTTAATGTTGGTTTTGGGACTGAGGCATTGAATGTTGGAGATTTAATTTTTTATGATCAATTGGATAACACATCCGGATTTATAAATACAGAGAGTACAGATCCGCTGGCACCATTACTAAGTAATTCTGGGTATGTGGATTTAGGTGCTTCATTTCTTATTCATAATGAAGAGTATATTATAGGCTTAGATTTAAAACATTTAAATAAACCTAATACATCTTTTAACAAGGAAATTCTTTTTGAAAAACCTATAGAAATTTCACTACAGGGAGGCTATGAATTTAATATTAATCCATTTGAATATAGATACCTTCCAAGGTATTCTTATTTATTTGTATTTGGGAATTTTAGAAAAGTAGCTAATTCGATTTATTTTAATTTTGCTCAGGATTTTCAACTCGGTGAATTTTCCTTAGGATTTACTCAGCAAGCTTCATCAGTAGAATCGTTTGCTTTAAATAATTTTGGAATTACAATTGGGTTATCCCTTGAAAACTTTGATTTTGGTGTAAACTATAATTTTCCAATGAGAAATATTGGAACCGTATATTCTCCAAGTATTTTTGAGCTATCAGTAATTTTTGATTTTAGTATTTATCGAAGAAATAACAGAGGTTTATATAAACGGCTCCAAATTGATAATTACTATTAGTGGATTTTAAAAAAATTAGTTTTATTATCAAAATTAGTCCCTAAAAACCTTATTAGGAAAAACGACTGGGCTTTCTACCCCATTTTTGCCTACCGTCGCTACTCCAAAGAAAAAATTGTCAATCACTATTCCTTCGAGGGTATATTCCGAGACATTACCCACAAAACGGCTGTAGTCCCAAGTCGGGGAGGTAGTGTCACGCCAGTAAATTTTATAACCGGCAATTTGTTCATCTTCAATTTTGGTCCATTTAAATTTAGCAGCAGGTTCTACAATCCCCCCAATGGCTAAATGAGCTACTGCAGGAGGTGCCCATGCTAGGGCAGCGAGGTTTATTGCATTGACGGCAGTCAGTTTTTTGGCATAGGCAAAATTAACTCCTTCGATTACGTCGCCATAGGCAATGCCGTTTTCCGTACGGATGTCTTGGTGCTGTCGGGTATAATTTTCGTGGGCTTCCATTATCCGTACTCCAGCAAAACCAGCATCGTTAAATGGACGATGGTGCCCTCCCCGGCCAAAGCGGTCTAAACGATAAATCATGATCGGGTTCATCTCGGGCATAAACTTTTGCACCGTTGTATGGATATACCGGGCCAATTGACGAGAGACCCCATCAACTTCTCCCCCATAAAAACGACGGGCATTGCGTTGACGCTCGGTTTCTGTCACGGGAACGGGTTCAGAAAAAATGCGAAAACTTCGGTTGTCGATCACCCCATCGACCCCTTCGATATTACCGATCATATCGTTGTTTAGAATACCCATGATTTCCCAATCTTGTTCTTTGGCATAGGCGGCTAGGCCTCGACCGCCGTACAAGCCCTGCTCTTCTCCGGCCAATCCGGTATAGATGATACTGTTTTCAAAACGGTATTTGGACAATACCCGGGCGGCCTCGATGGTTCCGGCCATACCACTGGCATTGTCATTGGCGCCGGGCGAATCGTCTGTGTAGTTGGTAGGGTCCGAAATCCGTGAGTCGATATCTCCACTCATAATGATAAAACGGTTGGGGTATTTGGTGCCCCGTTGAATGGCCACTACATTATTGATCCATACAGGTTTAACGATACGTCGGCCATCGGGTTCATGATAATTTTTTTGATAAAAAACCTCCAAGCACCCCCCGCAAGCGGTAGATATTTGATCAAATTCTTTTTTAATCCAGCGGCGGGCTGCCCCTATACCCCGAACTGCAGAAAGTGTATCGCTAAGGGTATGGCGCGTTCCAAAGTTGGCCAAGGTGGATATGTCTTTTTGCAGGCGGTCTGCTGACACTGCCTCAACGATATGTTGAAAATCTTGATCGGTTTGCCCATACAGTCCAAGGGACGCTATAAGCAGCAAGCTTGATAAAAATGTTCTCATGATAAATTTTAGGGTAAAATACGAAAAAACCCGTAGCATATGCACGGGTTTTTTCTACCATAAACCACATTAAATAATTAGAAACAATAGCTCTTTTCCTCAATTACCTTGTCGGCAATTGACTCATTTAATGAAAAAACATCTGGGGCTTCATCATACTTGCAAAGCGTATTTAGCGCAGCCAGCATGAGTTCTTTTTGTCCTTTACCGGCTAGATGATGGATGATTTCTTTTCCTTTGGCATTGACCAAATCTACCGTTTTATAGAGATAGACTTGCGTCATGGCTAGTTGGATCTGTTGATCAGTAGCACTGGTTCGTTGTATGTTTTTGGCAGTGCGCAATACAGCTGACTCGGCCATATAGGTATGAATTAGCATGGCGGAGGCTGCAAGCAATACTTGTTGGTGTTTTTCCAAATCGGGACCGTATTTCTGAACCGCTGCACCCATGCATAGCAGAAAAGCACTTTTTAGGGCTTTTATACGTTTTTGTTCCGAAGCCAGTGGACCTTCATAGGTGTGGTCGTCTTTAAAATCACTCCCCAATTGCCCCATCAACTGCATCACCGGACTCATCAAATCCAATTGCCCTTTTAGTGCCTTTTTAAGGAGCATGCCCACCGCCAGCATACTATTGATTTCATTGGTTCCTTCATAGATACGCCCGATACGGGCATCGCGCCAAGCGGATTCCATAGGGGTGTCTGCCGAAAAACCCATTCCTCCGTAGATTTGGATACCGTCGTCAGCACAGTCTTGTACATGCTCAGAAACAGCAACTTTTAATATGGAACATTCGATGGCAAATTCTTCCACACCTTTAAGCTCGGCTTTTTGGTGATCCATCCCCTCCTTGTGCAGGGATTCAATTTTTTCTTTAATCAACGCTCCTGCTCGATAACAGGCGGCTTCTCCCACATAGCAATTCATAGCCATACGGGCAATTTTTTCTTTAATCGCCCCAAATTGTGCGATGGGTGTATTAAACTGTATGCGTTCGGTAGCGTAGCCTACTGCAGCTCCAATGACACGTCGTTGGGCATCCAAGCAAGCCACGGCCAACTTGATTCTCCCAACATTTAGGGCATTCATGGCAATTTTAAAGCCTTCCCCTCGACCGGCTAACATATGATCGACGGGCACTTTGGTTTCGTTAAAAAATACTTGTCGGGTAGAAGAGGAGTGAATTCCCAGTTTATGTTCTTCCTCGCCTAGAGAAATACCATTTTCAAGATCGACAGGGACAATAAAACCGGTGATGTTTTTGTCCTCTTCAATGCGGGCAAAGACAATAAAAAGATCGGCAAAACCGGCATTGGAGATCCACATTTTTTGCCCGGTGATTTTATAATGTGTTCCGTCTTCGGACAAAACGGCTTTGGTTTTACCCGAATTGGCATCCGATCCGGCGCCGGGTTCGGTGAGGCAGTAGGCTCCAAACCATTCACCGGTGGCGAGTTTGGGAACATAGGCTTGTTTTTGGGCTTCTGTACCGTATAGGGTAATCGGCATGGTGCCTATACCCGTATGGGCCCCAAAAGCTGTAGAAAAAGACCCGGTGGCTCCAGAGATATAGTCACACACCAACATGGTGGAGACAAAATCCATGCCCAAACCTCCGTAGGTTTCGGGAACCGACACACCCAGAAAGCCGAGTTCGCCGGCTTTTTGCATTAGCGATTGAGTTAGGGCGTAGTCTTTCTGTTCAAAACGTGCTTTGTTGGGCCAGATTTCGCGATCGACAAACTCTTGTACGGCCTCTTTCATCATTAATTGTTCTTCGCTAAAATCTTCTGGTGTAAAAACCGTTTGACTCGATGCGTCATGGAGAATAAAAGATCCGCCGGTAGTGGGTGTTTGGGTTGCGTTCATATGGCTTTGTTAAGTGGGTTAAGGGTAATATGTTCAGAGCTTAGACTTTGTTCGATAATGGCTTCGGAGACCTCAAAAAAATGTTTGAGCTGTGTTTCGCTCAGTTCACGGCTTACTTTTTCGTTAAAATTTAAAACCACTTCTCGCGAGATGTTTCTTTTTTCTTTACCAAAAGGAGTTAGAAAAATAAGTACACCTCTACCGTCAGTAGGGTCTGGTTTTCGCTCGATGAGTTGCCGCTCTTCCATGGTTTTTAATAAGCGCGAAAGGCTGGTGTTTTCCATGCCCATTTTTGGGCCCAAGGCCGTAGAAGGTGTCCCCTCGGGATCGATGTTCAATAAGGCAAATCCGGTAGCCATGGTCGAATCAAATTTTGAAGCTTCGCGATTATACATTTTACTGACAGCCATCCAGGCTGCGCGCAAAGTATAATCGAGTGTTTTTTGTTTCAAGGGTTATTCTTTATGGTAAAGATACAAAATATATTATGCACGCATAATAAAAAAAAGAAAAAAACTCCACGAAGGGAGTTTTTTACGTTAGGCATAAATTTGATCAATAAGTGCTTTGTATTTTTCTTTAATGACTTTTCGTTTTAGTTTCATCGTAGGGGTCAAATGACCAGCATCTATGGACCAAATGTCCGGAGTGAGTTCAAATTTTTTGATTTTCTCCCACTTGCCAAATTGCTCATTGTAGCGGTCGATATCCTTTTGAATCTGTTCGATTACTTTTGGGTTTTCAATCAGTTCTTTTTCAGAAAGCTTGGTCGTTTGTCCCTTAGTTTTTAGCCAATCCTTGACATAATCAAAATTGAGTTGAATCAGTGCAGCGGGCATTTTTTGCGCTTCGCCAATGACCATAATTTGTTCGATAAACAAAGATTGTTTCATCACACCCTCGATCAGGGCAGGGGCGATGTATTTCCCTCCTGAGGTTTTAAACATTTCTTTTTTACGGTCGGTAATTTTCAAAAATCCATCGGTATCAAACTCACCAATGTCACCGGTGTGAAAATAATCACCCGACATGACCTGAGAAGTTCGTTCGGGATCTTTGTAATAGCCTTGCATAACATTTGGCCCTTTGCAAAGGATTTCACCGTCATCGGCAATTTTGACGGTTATTCCATCGATAATCTTTCCTACGGTACCAATTTTAAAACCGCCGTTCCGCATATCGTTGACCGAGATTACGGGTGAGGTTTCGGTTAATCCATAGCCCTCAACGATAGTCATGCCCGCTGCGGTAAACACTTGGGCCAGTCGAGGTTGGAGTGGAGCACTCCCCGAAGCAATCAATTGAAGGTTTCCACCTAGGGCTTCTTTCCATTTTGAAAATATAAGTTTGCGGGCGATTTTAAGTTTAAAACCGTACCAAAAACCATTTTTGCCATAGGGTTGATATTGAAGCCCTAAATCTACGGCCCAATAAAACAATTTTTGCTTTATGCCCTCTAAGTCATTTCCACGGGCATAGATTTTGTCATAGACTTTTTCGAGTAAACGAGGAACAGCCGTCATCATCTCCGGTTTGACCTCTTTAAGGTTGTCACTGATGGTTTCTAAAGATTCAGCAAAGTATATGGTGATACTGTGGTAGACATAGAAATAGAGAATGACGCGTTCAAAAATATGGCATAAAGGCAAAAAACTTAAGGCAGTTGCTTTGCCCGGCTCTAAAGGTAGGCGATTTGAGCTGGCGATAACATTGGTGGTAACGTTGTGATGACTTAGCATTACGCCTTTGGGCACGCCGGTTGTCCCCGAAGTATAGATAATGGTAGCCAAGTCTTCTGGAAGTACAGATGCTTTGGCAGCTTCCACTGCTTCTTGATTGTCTAATGCCGAACCACTTTCTAACAAAGTACTCCAATGATTGCAGCCCTCTAGGGTGTCAAAACTATACACTCCTTTTAGGCTTTTCACCGATTTTTGAATCGATTTTAATTTGGCATATACCTCAGCATCAGACACAAAGCAATACTGACATTCCGAATGGTTGAGGATGTATTTATAATCTTCGGCAGCAATGGTTGGGTAGAGCGGCACATTGATGGCCCCCAATTGGAGGATTCCTGCATCGACGATGGCCCACTCGGTTCGGTTATTGGATGAAATCATACCAATTTTATCACCCTTTTGGATACCCAAATTGAGCAAGGCTCGACTAATGGCCTGCGCTTTTTGGTAAAATTCCTCTGAGGAAGTGGCTTTCCATTGGCCATTGTATTTGGTATTGATGGCCTTGGCCAATGGCCTGTTTTTCCTTTGATAGTCGATAAAATCAAATAGTCGAGTGGGTTGCATAGATTGTTTTTACGCAAAATAAGCAATTTGTCTCGCTTTAAAAAATCAACTATACATGGTTTTGCAACCACTTATAGGCATTGCTAAAAGCTATAACCCAAGGAGAGACTTCGTCCTGACGATTACCGGGATAATGGGCCCAGTTCCACGGGAATGTTGCGCGTTCCAAATGGGGCATCATGACCAAATGGCGTCCATCATCACTGGTCAACATGGCTGCATTGTGATCGGAGCCATTGGGGTTGGCCGGGTAGTCTGCATAGTGATAGGTAGCTGGAATATGGTACTGTGCTTTTGGGCCAGGCAGATGAAATTTTCCTTCGCCATGGGCAGCCCAAATCCCTAAGGTGCTTCCCTCCATGCCTTGTAGCATCACCGCAGGAGAGGGTTCGATATGAACGGCCGTAAATTGACATTCAAATTTCCCGGAGTCGTTATGCAGCATTTTTGGTTTTTCTTTAAACTCAGGAGTGAGCAAGCCCAGCTCGACAAACAATTGGCAACCGTTACACACGCCAAGGGAAAGGGTGTCTTTTCTTTGGAAAAAATCATCCAAGCTCTTTTTGGCTTTTTCATTGTACATAAACGCTCCGGCCCAGCCTTTAGCACTTCCCAAAACATCCGAATTTGAAAACCCACCTACGGCAACAATAAATTGAAAGGGCTCAAGCGTGGTACGGCCTTCAATCAAATCGGTCATGTGAATATCGGTGACCTCAAAACCGGCCAAACTCATGGCATAGGCCATTTCACGTTCTGAGTTACTCCCTTTTTCGCGTAGCACTGCTGCTTTGATTTTGGAGCGTTGCGATAGATCAGGCAATTTTCCATCAAATTGGGAGGGGAATTGAAATGCAAGAGGCTGTTTTTTGTAGTTATCAAATCTCGTTTGGGCAAATCCTCTTTTGGTTTGATGCGCATCGAGGGCTGCCGAAGTTTGAAACCAAAGGTCTCTGTATTTTTCGACTTCCAAGGCATGCTGTACATTTTGATGGGAAAGGGTCAAGGTTTTTGAGGAATCGGGGGTCCCTATTTTTACACATTCGATTCCTTCTGCCCTAAATAAAGTGGCTAGGTCTTCTTTGGATTGTAACCAAACGGCACTGTTTTCGGCAAAGAGTAAAGCAATGCTATCTTGGTTTTTAAGTGCGTTTAGATTTACCGAAATGCCAACATCAACCGAGGGAAAACAGCCTTCTAACAAGGCCGTGATAAGTCCACCGGAAGAAATGTCATGTCCCGCTGTAATAACACCAGAGCGAATCAGGGCCTGAATGTGGTTAAATGCTTTTATAAAATACTCCGCATCCTGAACTTGAGGAGTCTGGTTTCCTACGGTTTTGCAAATTTGTGCAAAGGAGGACCCGCCGAGGGAATACTGGTCTTTTGATAAGTTGATGTAAAATAGGTCACCACCGTCTTGCGTAATGACTGGAGTGATGGTTTTTTGAATGGCATCACAATGTCCGGCTGCAGAGATAATCACCGTCCCAGGGGCCACAACATCTCCTTCTGGATACTTTTGTTTCATGGACAAAGAGTCTTTGCCGGTGGGTATATTGATGCCCAAAGCGATGGCAAAGTCGGAACAGGCTTGTACAGCTTCATAGAGGTTGCGATCTTCTCCGGGATTGTTACAGGGCCACATCCAATTGGCCGAAAGCGTGACCGAGTCAATGCCCTTTTCGAGGGGTGCCCAAACGATGTTGGTCAGGGCTTCGGCTATGGCATTGATGCTTCCTGCTTTGGGGTCGATCAGGCTCGAAAGGGGTGCGTGTCCGATTGAGGTTGCGATTCCAGACTTCCCTTCGTAATCCAAACTGACCACTCCACAATTGCTCAAAGGCAATTGTAAGTGTCCAACGGTTTGTTGTTGGGCTACTCGCCCAGTTACACAACGGTCGACTTTGTTGGTAAGCCAATCCTTGCAAGCCACTGCTTCGAGTTGTAAAACAGCCGTGAGGTATTCCTCCAGCCTTTCGGTTTGGTAATTAAGCGGTGCAAAAGTACGAGCCTGTGTTTGGTCTTCCATGATGGTTTTGGGGGGATTGCCAAAAAAATCACTCAAATTCAGGTCGATGGGCTTTTCATCCTTTTTTTCGTGGGCAAATACAAATCGATGATCGTCCGTTACAGTGCCTACTACATACATAGGAGCTCTTTCACGGGCGGCTATTTTTTGAAGTGTCTCTACATCTTTTTCGGCCAAAATAAGCCCCATACGTTCTTGGGATTCATTACCGATCAATTCTTTGGCAGAGAGTGTGGGGTCTCCCACGGGCAATTTGTTGAGGGCAATAAGTCCTCCAGTACTTTCGACCAGTTCGGACAAACAGTTGAGGTGGCCACCGGCACCGTGGTCGTGGATCGAGATGATGGGATTTTCAGCCGATTCGACTAAGGCCCGAATGGCATTGGCCACTCTTTTTTGCATTTCGGGGTTAGACCGCTGAACGGCATTGAGTTCGATAGTATTGCCAAAGTTCCCGGTATCGGTCGAAGAGACGGCTGCTCCACCCATGCCGATGCGGTAATTATCCCCGCCCAAAATGATGATTTTATCGCCTTTTTGAGGTTTCTTTTTCTTGGCTTGTGCCCGGTGACCATATCCCACCCCACCTGCAAGCATAATCACTTTGTCATAGCCCAATCGCTGGGATTGATCTTGGTATTCAAAAGTAAATAAGGACCCAGCGATAAGTGGTTGCCCAAATTTATTTCCAAAGTCTGATGCCCCGTTGGAGGCTTTGATTAAAATTTCTAAGGGAGTTTGATAGCGCCATGGGCGTGCGGCAAATGCAGTTTCCCAAGGACGGTCTTCAGTTACTCTAGAGTAGGGAGTCATATATACGGCGGTACCCGCCAAGGGTAAAGACCCTTGTCCCCCCGCCAGACGGTCTCGGATTTCACCTCCAGATCCTGTAGCCGCTCCGTTAAAGGGCTCTACCGTAGTGGGGAAATTGTGGGTTTCAGCTTTTAAGGAGAGGACACTAGGTATCTTTTTTTTCTCAAAGGGACTGGGTGTATCCCCTCGCTGTGGAGCAAACTGTGTAAGGTCAGGGCCCTCGACAAAAGCCACATTGTCACTGTAGGCCGATACTATCGTATTGGGGTTGACTTTGGAGGTTTTTTTAATTAGTCCAAAAAGCGAACTTTCTTTTGTCTCTCCATCGATGACAAAGGTTCCATTGAAAATTTTATGGCGGCAGTGTTCCGAATTGACCTGCGAAAACCCGAAAACTTCAGAATCGGCGAGTGGGCGTCCAATTCTTTGGGATAGATTTTCTAAATAGGCGACTTCTTCTTGACTTAAAGCCAGGCCTTCGGTTTGATTAAAGGCAGCGATGTCCTGTACGTCTTCTATGGGTGCAACTGGGGTGTTTATCGTAAAAATATCCTGATTTAAACGCTGGTATTTTTCAAAGAGCATGGGGTCAATATTCGTTTCGGACGTATGAGGCAAAAACGTCTCGATGCGCGAAATTCCTTCGATACCCATGTTTTGCGTAATTTCTACGGCGTTGGTACTCCAGGGAGTAATCATGCTGCTTCGGGGTCCTACAAATCCCCCCTCAATTTCTTCGGTGTGTAACTGGGGTTGGTCGCCAAAGAGCCATTGAAGTTTTGCGGAGGTTTCTGGGTCGATTGGCTGCTGGGTTTCGACTACAAAAATGGCCACTTTTGGAGCGCCAAAAAAACAGATCATAGTGTCTGGATTAGTGCTGTAAAATTAACTTTTTTTGAGTTGTAAGATTTGGAGTTTTTCTCCAATTTTATTGGAGTTATCCACAAAGTAGGTCAATAACTCTTAGGATTTGCGTATCATTTTGGCCATATAAAATCCATCGTGCCCAGTTTGATGGGTTAGCAATACTGTTTCTTGTGCTAGGGTGAAATCACGTCCAAAATCACTGGCGAGAAATGCACTGATTTGTTGTTGGTTTTCGTTGGGGAAAATGGAGCAGGTGACATAGACCAGCTGTCCTTCGGGTTTGACCAGTAGTGCGTTTTTCTCAAGCAATTGTTTTTGAACTTCACATAGGGCAGCGATTCGTTTGGGGTTCATCGTCCATTTGTGTTCGGGATGTCTTCTCAAAACACCGAGCCCACTACAAGGAGCATCGATCAAAACAGTATCAGCTTTTGCCGCCCATTGATCATAAAAATCATCCGTTACTTGGGGTATGGTTTGGATGTTATTTACACCATTTCTTTCGGCTCTTATTTGTAGACGTTCGAGCTTATCGGGCTGTTGGTCCAGGGCCAAGATTTGCCCGGTATTTTCCATCAAACACCCTAGATGCAAACTTTTACCTCCCGCTCCGGCACAAGCATCAATCAAAATTTGATTTTTTTGTGGGTCGATCCAATGGCCTATTTTTTGGGAGTTTCCATCTTGAATTTCAAATAATCCGTTTTGAAAAGCCTTGAGCTGGGCAATGTTTTTGACCGAATGTACCAGTAACGCTTCGGGATAATCGGCCAATACTTCGGTTTCGATTTGGGCTTCATTCCACAAGGTCGTTTTTAGTTTTTTGGGTGTAGTTTTTAGACTGTTGGCACGAATAATCAGGAGAGCCTGTTGGTTAAAGGCAGCGCATTCATTGGGCCAGTCTGTGGTGTAGGCAGTACGGCCTTGTTGTTCCAGCCAATCTGGAATAGAAGCTGCCAGTGCATTGGATTGTTCAGCCTGTTGAAGCCGGGTCTTTATCTTTTCTATTTCGGCTTCTCCCAAGGTTTGATCGGGGCAAAGTTTTAGGCCTTGATCCACAGCCCAACTAAAAAGTATTTTCTCTAAGCCAGAGCGGTCTGATGGTAAGTCGATTTGGCATGCATCCGCATATTTTCGCAACCAGCGAAGACCGTCATAGAGGCCTTTCCCAAAAAGTTTTCGGTCGCGCGATCCCCAACTGCGGTGTTGTCGGGTTGTGTTTTTAAAAACCCAAGCTGGGGTTTGTTGTTCGACGACAACGGCCTGCCAACCTGTGACTATTGCTGTTGCTATATTGTTGTACAGCCTCATTAGGCCCAAATATAGAATTTTTTAAGGGAGATTTTCGTTTTCTTTTTTGGCCGTTCTATTCATGATTTGGAGCGCATGTCGGTTAAAACGATCTTCTGCTACAAAAATTTGTAAAACTTTTTTGGCAGGGAGTTTTTTGAGTAATTCTTTGTTGCGGTCTTGTTTTTTATGGAGCATCAATTGTTCGAGGCTGTCGTATTCTTTGATAAAACGAGACACGTCTTTTTCGTTGAGCTTGTCTTGCTCTTTAAAGGCATTTTTTCGAAGTGCATACATGGGTTTTCTGCAGGCCTTAAAGATTTCGTCTTCAAATTGGTCAAAAATTGTCCAATAGATTTTTTCTTCTTCTGTGGTCATTTCACATTTTTCGGCGATGTAGGTGAGTTTAATCGCTTTCATCCGTTCATAACTCATATGGTGCTTTTGCGCATAGCCAAAGCCCGTAGTCAAAAGGAGTAATAAGACGGTATTTTTATTGATCCAATTCAGCATAATTCCAAGGATATGATAGTTCCGGATAGTAGTCCGGATCAAAGTTGTTAAGGGTATTAAGGGTTTCGTTTTCTTCAAACCCAAAGGCCATATTGTCGTAGGCATCTAAATAATCGATGGTGTTGTACATCAGCAATTCGTCTGCATAGCTAGACAGTAGTTCGTTGTCTGTGGTCTTGTTTTGTGTGGCAAAGGGGTTGGTCAGAAAAAAGAGAAGTAGGGCAGCGGCAGCGGTAAAGGTTTGAACAAGGGTTCTAAGTTGCCTATTTTCATTTTTCTCAGCATCAATACGGAGTTGGATGCGTTGATCGATTGTGTCAAAATAATCAGTAGGTACCTCAAAATTCGATTGGGATCTGTTTTTGTCTATTTTGACCCTCAAAAGTAAATTATCCTCCAAGGAGTCAAAGTAGTCCTTAGGTACCTTAAACGGATTATGTAGGGGGTTATTTTTCATCCAAAAACAGTTTAATTTTTTTTACCGCATGGTGATACGAGGCTTTGAGTCCTCCTTCGCTACAATCCAAAATCCGAGCAATTTCTTTAAATTTTAGATTGTCAAAGTACTTCATATTAAAAACCAAACGTTGTTTTTCGGGGAGTTTAGCGAGTGCTTGTTGGAGTTTAAGCGCTGCAGCATCTCCGTCAAAATACACATCAGATTCTAATAGCTCGATTTTGTCTTCCAACATACTGCCGTTGTCCAGTCCTTTTCGTCGGGCTTGTTTTTTTAGAAAATCGATGGCCTGATGGGTCGCAATACGATACATCCAAGTAAAAATTTGGCTATCTCCCCTAAAATTTCCAATGTTTTTAAAAATTTTAATAAAGGTTTCTTGCAGCACATCGTCAGCATCGTCATGGCCGAGCACCAATCGCCGTATATGCCAATAGAGCCGTTGCTTGTAGTTTTTTACAAGATGGGCAAAGGCAGCATCCCGGGTTTGGGAATCTTGCAGTGCAGCGATCAATAGTTCTTGCTCAGTCATTTGGTTATTAGACGATTGAATAGCCCATTGGTTTAATGTGCTTTAATTTGTTGAAGCTTTACTAAGTTACTATAGGTTTCTCCTTTTTGGAGTAAAGCATCATGTGTCCCCGATTCTATGATTTTCCCGGCTTGCATGACAATAATGTTATCCGCTTTTTGAATGGTAGATAAACGGTGGGCGATGACCAAGGATGTTCTGTTTTTCATCAGATTCTCTAAGGCCTTTTGAACCCATTGCTCGGAAGCGGTGTCCAAGGCCGATGTCGCTTCGTCCAGAATGAGTATTTGGGGATTTTTAAGGACGGCACGTGCGATGGAAAGTCGTTGCTTTTGCCCTCCAGAGAGCTTGTTGCCATTTTCGCCTATGGGTGTTTGGTAGCCTTGGGGCAACTGGCTTATAAATTCATGGGCATGGGCGATTTTCGCTGCAGCGATGAGTTCTTCGTCCGTAGCTGTTTGTTTACCTACACGAAGGTTGTTGGCCACCGTATCGTTAAACAGGATGGGCTCTTGGGTGACCATACCAGTCATTTCATAAAGGGCAGATTTTTTTATTTTATCTATGGGGACTCCATCTAGTGTCAATGTGCCCGAAGTGATATCATAAAAACGGTTTAAGAGGTTAGCGACTGTGGTTTTTCCACTTCCTGACTGCCCTACCAAGGCGACCGTTTCTCCTTTTTTGATCGTTAGGGAAAAGTTATTAATAACAGGCGTTTCATGGCCATAGGCAAAGCTAACAGCATTAAATTCAATCTGATTTTCAAGGGTGTTTTTTTCAAGGGCACCCGGTGCATCTTTAAGCGGGTTTTCGGTCTGAAGAATTTCCAGTACACGGGCGGCGGCGGCATCTCCTTTACGGATACTGAAAATGGCTTTACTGATGCCTTTGGCTGGGGTGAGTATGTTATAGGCCAAGCCCATATACACAATAAAGGTGGTCCCGTCGAGGTTTTGTTCAATCAAAACCATCCGTCCCCCATACCAAAGCAAGACCCCGATGATGGCGATACCCAAAAACTCACTCATGGGAGCCGACAGGTTGTTGCGGTGAAGCAGGGCATTGGAATAGTTGAAAAAACGTTGGGTAGAAGCTGCAAAACGTTGAATAAATAGTGGGCCGGCATTATAGGTTTTGATGATTTTCTGTCCATTAACGGTTTCGTCTATGATAGACAGTAAATGCCCTTGCTCTTTTTGAACATAGTCTGACTGTCGGCGTAATTGCTTGCCGATTAACGAGATGATAATTCCCGAAAGCGGAATAAACACAAGGACAAAAAGGGTCAGTTTGACACTGATGTTAAACATGACCAATAGTGTAAACAGGATGGTGAGGGGTTCACGAACCAACAATTCTAGGATGGAGAGAAAAGAATTTTGAATTTCTATGACATCAGAGGCCATTCGTGCCATAAGATCGCCTTTTCGCTTTTCGGTAAAAAAGGCAACGGGTAACGAAATGATTTTTTTATACAGTGCATTGCGCAAATCCTTGAGCAGACCATTGCGCAAATAAGTGATAAAGTACAAGGCCAAGTAGTTGGCGAGGTTTTTGAGTAGAAATAGCACTAAAACAATTCCAATGACCAGCATCAGTGTTTGACTTGGGTCTATTTCCAAGAGGTTGGTTACGTGGTAGTTAAGTGCATCTTGAACAAAATTCTTTAAAGACCCTATGCCCTGATACACAGGAGGTTGAGCTACTGTCTTGGTTTGTTGAAAAAGCACATCGAGCATTGGTATAAAGGAGACAAAAGCGAGGGCGCTAAACAAGGCATAAAGAATATTGAATAGGACATTTAAAAGCGCATAAGCCGTATAGGGCTTGGCAAAAGACAATATTTTCTTAAAATAATGCATGGTTATATTCCTAAGGCCGTTTGTAAAAGATCGAGTTTTTTTTCGAGGGTTGCAAGTTGTTGCTCCCACTCTATGGTTTCAGAATAAGGTGCATTGAGGCTAAGGTAGAATTTTATTTTGGGTTCGGTACCGCTGGGTCGAAGCGCAATTTGCCCATCGTTTTCGAGTGTAAAAATCAACACATCGGATTTAGGCAGGTTTAGGGCGCTCGTTTGTCCTGATTTTAGGTCGGTTTTATAGCCTGTTTTATAGTCTGAAACCGAACGAACCGGAAAAGAAGCTATTTTTTGGGGAGGGGATGTGCGAAAGCTTTTCATCATGGCTTCAATTTCTAAACTTCCTGAGGGGCCCTTTTTGGTCAAAGAAATTAATCGTTCATGGTAAAGCCCAAACTTTTGATAGCATTTTTGGAGGTATTGGAAAAAGGTCATTCCTTGATGCTTGCACCAAACGCCAATTTCACAGGCCAAGAGACTAGCCGTAATAGCGTCTTTGTCACGGACATTACTGCCCACCATATAGCCATAGCTTTCTTCTCCACCACCCACAAAATCGTATTGTGGATTTTTGTTGATGGCATCGGCGATCCACTTAAATCCCGTTAGGGTTTCATAGAGATGGACATCAAAAGCGGCGGCTAGTTTTCGCATAACCGGAGAGGAAACGATAGTCGAAGCGATGGCATGTTGAGCGCTTAGGTTTCCTTGCGCTTGTAGGCGTTGGAGCAAAAAATGGGTCATGACCAACATGGTTTGATTTCCATTGAGCAATACCAGTTCTCCCTGATTGTTTCGCACGGCAATACCCAGTCGGTCTGCATCCGGATCGGTTCCGATGACCATGTCGGCTTGTTTTTCTTCGGCCAGTTCGAGGGCCATTTTCAGGGCTTCGGTTTCTTCAGGATTGGGTGATATTACGGTCGGAAAATCCCCGTCGGGATGTTTTTGTTCACTAACGATATGTAAACTGGTGAAACCAGCTCGTTCTAAAACCTGCGGTAGCGCTGTGATGGAGGTACCGTGTAAAGGGGTAAATACAATTGTAAAGTGTTCTTTTCCCTCTTGGGGTATTTGTGCTGCTTGAAGTGCAGCATCCCAAAAAGCAGTGTCCGCTTCTTCCCCCAGGTAATGAATTTTGGAAGGGTCTGCTTTAAAATGGATCTCTGTATAATCCACTTGATCGATGGCGGCCATGATGGCGGCATCTTGTGGAGGGACGATCTGGCCACCGTCTTCCCAATATACTTTATATCCATTGTATTCGGGTGGATTGTGCGAGGCTGTTAGGACAATACCGCATTGGGCTTTTAGGTGTTTTACGGCAAATGAAAGTTGTGGTGTGGGCCGTAATTCGCTAAAAAGATAAACCTCAATACCGTTGGCCGAGAAGATTTCTGCTACCGTCTGTCCAAGTGTTTTACTATTGTGTCTGCAATCATAAGCAATGACCACTTTGGGTGTGGTGGTGGTATAATGTGCTTTGAGGTAATTGGCCAGTCCCTGGGTGTTTTTTCCTAAGGTATATTTATTGATACGGTTTGTGCCGACCCCCATGATACCTCGCATCCCTCCGGTACCAAAGGCAAGGTCTTTGTAAAAGGCATCGGTTAGCGCTGGTTTATCCTTAGCGAGTTCTTTTACCGCTTCAATGGTTTGATGATCAAACGGTGGGCGCAGCCAAGCGTCTATTTTTTTTTCCATTGCTGCGAGGTCAATCATCTGTTTTTTGATTAATGGTATACCGTTTAAGTTGACTTCGTTGTTTGATTAATAACTCGCCCAAAAATCCGGCGATAAAAAACTGGGTTCCCAAAAGCATCAGGGTTAAGGCAATAAAAAACTCCGGGCGTTGGGTAATCAGTCTTCCTTGAGGGCTAATAAAAAGTTTGTCCACGCCTAAATAAAGAGTTAATCCCAGCCCGATAATAAACATCAAGGTTCCTAAAAGGCCAAAAAAATGCATAGGACGTTTGCCAAAACGCTGTAAAAACCACAGGGTAATCAGATCCAAAAAGCCATTGACAAATCGGTCTGTACCGAATTTGGAGGACCCAAATTTTCGGGCTTGGTGTTGAACGACTTGCTCGCCGATTTTGGTAAAACCTTCATGGGCGGCCAATACGGGTATATAACGATGCATTTCGCCGTATACTTCGATGGTTTTGATCACCTCCTTTTTATAGGCTTTTAGTCCACAATTAAAATCGTGCAATCGAATTCCCGAGGCACGACGCGCCGCCCAATTAAAGAGCTTGGAAGGAATGTTTTTAAAAAGGATTGAATCGTACCGTTTTTTCTTCCAGCCCGAAATTAGATCGAGTTGCTCGTCTTTTAGTCGTTCGATCAGCGCCGGAATTTCTTCGGGAGAATCTTGAAGATCCGCATCCATCGTGACTACATAGGTTCCTTTGGCTTCTTTAAAACCAGCATGGAGAGCCTGAGATTTACCGTAATTTTTGGCAAAACAAAAGCCTTTTCGGTTGGCTTGTTGTTGGGCCAATTGGGTTATGATTTCCCAGGAGTCGTCACTACTTCCGTCGTCGATATAAATAACCTCGTAACGGTAGTCCGTTTGGGCTAAAGCACGGCTTATCCAATCGTCCAGTTCACGAAGGGATTCGGACTCATTGAGCAAGGGAATAACAATGGATATATCCATAGGGCTTTTGGCTAAGCCATAAAAGTACGAAATTTGCCGTCTATTCGGGTCGAGAACGTTTGATGATCAATCCACCGATAAGCGAAACGACAAAACCAAAAAACAATCCAAAAATTAGTCCAAAGGCACTGCGAATAAGCGGAGATGAAAAATTCTTTTGCATATCGATTATTCCGTCAACTTGTTCAACGGACATTTCGGGGTTGCTTTGAAGCATTTGCTGTTTTTGAAATTCAAAAGCTTTGTCCATTACGTCTGGATCAATAAACTCGGAGAGTACAATGCCATAGAGGATGCCAATGATTGAACCGATTAGGGCAATACTCATCCCAACTTTTAGAGCTTGAGTCAGCGAAATAAACCCACCATTGTCTTTTCGGTATTCGATGAGTCCCCACATTAGGGTTCCGACTCCCAAAACTATATTGACTACAGTCACAGCGGTACCCCCTTGGTAGTGCATGTCTAAAAAATAGAGCATGATGGCAAAAATTACGACTAGGCCGCCATTAAGGCTGCCAAATTTCAGGGCATGGTCTTTGATGCCAATGTTTTTCAATTCCATAGTTAAATTAAATTTGTTACCTCTAAATATATCATTTTTGAGTTAATTGCATAAAATTTTGAAGCGCTATTTTATTTTGAAAAAAACCTGTACATTTGCAGACCAATTATTAAAACGATTATGAAAAGTGGCATCCATCCTGACAACTATCGCCTAGTGGCGTTTAAAGATATGTCTAACGACGATGTATTTATTACCAAATCAACCGCCAACACCAAAGAGACCCTGGATGTTGATGGTGTTGAATATCCTTTGGTTAAACTTGAAATTTCGAGAACATCACACCCCTACTATACCGGAAAATCGAAGTTGGTAGATACGGCTGGACGTATCGATAAATTCAAAAACAAATACGCGAAGTTTAAAAAATAATCAGCTTTTACAGCTAGTCAAAACCGTCCTTTGGGCGGTTTTTTTATTTCTTTTGGACATATTTTAGGTTAAGGGTATTGATGGGGTTCATGGTCATCCCTTTGACATTGGGCTGCAGAAAGCGAACTGCCTTGTCGTAATAAAGATTGATCACTGGGTGGTTGGCCATGACGATGCTGTCAAGTTTTTGGTACACAGCCATTCTTTTTTTGGCCGATTTGATTCTAAAAGTGCTTTCAAAAAGGCTATCAAAATCTACGTTACTAAAATGGGTATAGTTGGGACCATAGGGGGCAAAATTTTTGCTGTAAAAAAGACCCAGGTAATTTTCAGCATCCGGATAGTCTGCTATCCAACTGGCGCGAAACAGTTCGAGTTTACCCGAAGACTTGGCCTGGCGAAGGGTAGCCGTAGGCATTAAATCAATCTGTAAACGAACTCCAATTTTTTCCCATTCTCTTTGGAGGTATTCGCAAAGATCCAGGTAGTTGGCATCGGTAGCAATTTTTAATACTGGCAAGGCTCCGTTTTCTTCCTCATAGTCTTTGATGAGTGTTTGTGCCAAGACTGGATTGTAGTTTATCCAGTTTTGTTGGGCATGTCCGGGCAATCCTTTAGGAATAAACCCCTTAAAAGCCGCAAACCCGATGTTGTTTCTCAAGTAATCAATCATTTGACTACGGTCAAAGCCCAAGCTAAGCGCCTGCCGCAACTGAAGGTCTTTCATCACCGGATGCTCGGTATCCATATAAAAGCCAATGTATTCGGTGTTGAGGTAAGGTCCCTGCTGCATGATGATTTTGTCCTTGTATTTGGGATGCAACAAACCGTCGGGGGTGAGTAGTTCGTCTTTGTATGAATTATCAAGTGAGTTCATAAAATCGAGCTTACCTTGTAAAAAGAGCATAAATTCACTTTGAAGGTCAGGGATAAATTGTACCGCTATGGCTTCTAAATAGGGCAATGGATTATCCTTAGCATCGCATTCAAAATAAGTAGGATTTTTGCGTAGCACCAGCTTGACACTTTCTTCCCAATATTTAAAGGAAAACGGCCCGGTACCCACGGGGTTGGACCGAAACTGATCGCCAAAATAGGCAACTGCTTCTCGAGGAACGACCGCACAATAGCGCATACTGAGCAGACCCAAAAAAGCAGGAAAGGGATTTTTAAGTTTAATTTCGAGGGTGTGGGGGCCAAGAGCCCGATAATACTCGACCCTTTGAAGAACCCATCCACCGGGAGAAGCGACCTTGGGGTCGGTCAACCGATCAAAACTATAGACAAAATCGGCAGCAGTGACTTTGCGTGTAATCGAATCGGAAAAGGCCGGCGAGGGATGGAAATACACATCGTCTCGTAGATAAAAGGTATAAATAGTCCCGCTGGGGTCTATGTCCCAACCTTTGGCGATTTCGGGAACGACTTCCAAGGAGTCATTGAGCTGAACTAGGCTATTAAACAGTTGCTGAACCGCCCAGTTGTTTTGTGGATTTCGGGCAAAAGCCGGGTCCAGGCTGGTGATATTCCGGGCTTCGTTGTAGCGAAATACATCCTGATCGGCAAAGGGGAGTTTGTGGTTTTGACAACTGAACAAAAAAAGCAACAGTCCCCACAGCAGTGCAGGGTATAGAAAGGGTACATGGACCAGCTTTTTTTTCATCGACGGGGTAATTGTATATTTGCATTAAAAATAAAGCTTTTCGCCCGTATATGCCGATCTCTACTCCAGAAATAGACACTGCCAAAGCAACGGTGGCTTTCCATACCCTGGGCTGTAAACTCAATTTTTCGGAGACGGCAACTATCGCACGCGATTTTGACCCTAACCACTACCAACGGGTACCCTTTGATGGACCGGCGGATGTCTATGTCATCAATACCTGTTCGGTGACCGATAATGCCGATAAGCGGTTTAAGACCTTGGTCAAAAAATGTTTAAAACACAATGCTAATGCTTTTGTGGCAGCTATTGGTTGTTATGCCCAGTTGCAGCCCCAAGCCTTGGCTGCCGTCGATGGTGTGGATTTGGTGCTGGGTGCGACCGAAAAATTTAAACTTCCTGCCTACCTCAATGATTTGACAAAAAAAGAATCCGGGGAAGTGCACTCTTGTGAAATTGCCGCTGCAGACACCTACGAAAGTAGTTATTCCCTTGGCGACCGTACCCGGGCCTTTCTCAAAGTACAGGACGGGTGTGATTATAAATGTTCCTATTGTACTATACCCTTAGCCCGGGGTATTTCACGAAGTGATCGCCTGGACAATATTTTGCGCAATGCGCAAAAAATAACCGAGCAAGGCATTAAAGAAATTGTGTTGACGGGGGTAAACATTGGGGACTATGGAAAAGGGGAATTTGGAAACAAAAAACACGAGCATACCTTTTTGGAACTGATTCGGGCTTTGGATGCCCTGCCCGACTTGGAACGAATCCGGATTTCGTCGATTGAACCCAATTTACTCACCGATGAGATCATTGATTTTGTAGGTAATAGCCGTTGCTTTGTTTCGCATTTTCATATACCGCTGCAGAGTGGGAGTGATGCTATACTAAAACGAATGCGTCGCCGCTACCTACGGGGACTTTATGTTGACCGTGTCAATGCCATCAAAAAGGCCATGCCTAATGCCTGTATAGGGGTAGATGTGATTGTTGGCTTTCCCGGGGAAACGGAGGATTTGTTTTTGGAAACCTACCAATTTTTGGCTGCGCTACCGGTTTCTTATCTGCATGTATTCACCTATTCGGAACGCCCCAATACCGAAGCGATACACTTGGATGGGGTAGTGCCTGCAGCTGTGCGTGCGAAGCGTAGTAAAATACTGCGTGGACTTTCGGCCAAAAAGAAAAGAGATTTCTACCAACAGCAACTCCAAAGCAAATCTGTTGTGCTGTTTGAGGCGGCCAATAAATCAGGCTATATTACTGGATTTACGCCTAATTATGTAAAGGTGATGACCCCGTGGAATCCCGACCTGGTCAATTCCCTGCACGCTGTGCGATTGGAAAAGATAGATCCTAGTGGGGCAGTGCGGTTTAGTTGGATTTAGAGCTTGATTCCTACGGGTAGGAGTGCTTTGTAGCTTTTGTGTCTACGGACAAAACCCGCGATTTTGGGTGAAGTAGGCACTACACGGAGGTTTCGTTCCGAAATGCTTTCTAAAACCGTTCGTATAAACTGCTCTTCAAATTTTTTGTTGTTGATTTCATCCGGAATGCAAAGCTTGGTTAAAAAAATTTTGCGTTCTTGTTCTGCATATTCAATCCGGGCAAGACAATTGTTAATTTTTACTTCAAATTGACGTAAAAATTCGTTGTTGGTAATGGCGAGATTATCCATAGACTGCATTTAATCGAAATTCGAATTAGTTCACTTTAAGTAAGTATATCGCAGAAGATCTAAGGACAAGATTACAAATTTACAAAAAATACTAACTTAGACAAGATTTCTATTGCTTTGAAAACACAATCACTCTACCTTATGCCAGGTATGGCCGCTAGTCCAGCGATTTTTGAGTATTTGGAGTTTCCAGATACGATAGCCGTGAAGTGGTTGAGTTGGATCCCCCCCTTAACTCAAGAGTCCTTGTCAGACTACGCCTTGCGGATGTGTCAACGGATTACCGATAAACGCCCTGTGCTATTAGGGGTTTCTTTTGGTGGAGTGCTTGTTCAAGAGATGGCCCAACATCTGGATTGCAAAAAAGTCATTATTGTATCGAGCATCAAATCCCCCAATGAGTTGGCCTTGCCCATGAAATTGGCTCAAAAAACCAACGCGCATAAATTGTTGCCTACCCAATGGGTAAAAAACCTAGAAACCTTGGCTCTCTTTGTCTTTGGCGACCGTATCAAAAAACGTGTGGCCTTGTACCAAAAGTATTTATCCGAGCGGGATCCCGACTACCTCAATTGGGCCATTGATGCACTGGTGCACTGGCAGGGGGTGACACCCACAACCGAATTGATTCATATTCACGGTAAGCAAGACACGGTTTTTCCTATCAAAAACATTCAACAACCCGTAACCCTTACCGACGGTGGTCATGCGATGATTATCAATAAAAAAACATGGTTTAACAAACAACTACCGGAACTAATTTTGGCCTCGTGAACATTGCTTTTGTAACATTTTTATAATTTAGCAACAATGAAACAGCTCTCTATTTTTTTTGTTGCCCTAATCCTGATCGTATTCATCACCGGTTCTAAAAAAGAATTGACCACGGTGTATAAAAGTTTTACTGTTGACAATCCCTACAAAGTTTATGCATTGAGTTTGCCCGATAGCCTTGCCTTTGCTGGGGAACTTGTTCCGCTTGACAAACCGGATGTACGTGAGCGTCTTGATCGGGAGTTGTTGGTCAACACCTATTGGCAATCCAATATGATGTTGTTGATGAAACGGGCCAATAAATATTTTCCAACCATAGAACCCATCCTCAAAGAAGAGGGTATCCCCGATGATTTTAAATATCTTGCGGTCATCGAAAGCGGTTTGGAGCAGGCACGTTCTTACAAAGGGGCCTCGGGATTTTGGCAAATAATGAAAACAACAGGTCGCGAAATGGGCTTGGAAATCAACAGCAATGTCGATGAGCGTTACCACATTGCCAAGGCTACCCGTGTGGCTTGTAAATATTTGAACAGGGCATATAAAAAATTTGGCAATTGGACCTTGGCAGCCGCTTCGTACAACAGAGGGGTGGCCGGTATCAATCGAAATCTCATTAGACAGGGAGTGAATGACTATTACGATTTGTACCTGGGTGAAGAAACCCGCCGCTATGTATTTAGGATTTTGGCGGTTAAGGATATCATGGAAAACCCTCAAAAATATGGATATGTGTTTGAGGATGATGATTTATACAACCACCCTGAAGTAAAAACAGTGGGCTTGGATACAGCGATTACCAATATTTCGCAATTTGCCAAACAGATGGGGGTAAACTATAAAGAACTTAAGCTACACAATCCGTGGTTGATGCAAAATCACCTCAACAACAAGTCTAGAAAATATTATGAAATAGATCTCCCTACAGTTTCGGGCGATTAAATTTTTTTCATCTGCTGCTGCAACATTTTCATCTGGCCGGCTAGCATCCCGTGTTTATCGAGTTTTTTGGCCTCAGCGAGCAAAATAGTTGCTTCACGTTTCCGTCTTTTTTGCATCAATATACCTGCCAAGCTCATTTTGGCCATGGCCAAGTCATGGCCCATCGACAAACCTAATTGAATAGCTTTTTTAAAGTGCTTTTCGGCCTGGGTAAGATTGGATTGCGACTGAATGATGCCGTGCAGGTAGTGAAAGTAGCCTTGCTGTTTGCGTACCAGCGCACTTTCGGGATTGGAGATGCGCCCCAACCATTTTGCAGTTCCTTCAAAATCTTGTTTGCGCAGGCGTAAAAAGGCCATGACGATTAACTCATTTTTAAAATAAAGCAACACAAACATTCCGGCCAGCAGGGTCAAAAATATGCCGTTGCCTATTTCACCATCATAAAATTGGTAGCTACCGTAGCCCAAAGAGGCTATTGCTAAAATGAGTTTAATGATTTTTGGAAACATGAAAAAACTTTTTAACAAAGGTAAAAAAACACGCGGTATAGTTTATAAAACGTTTTGTAAAAGTGAAAAGTTATTCTATATTTGCACCGCTTTAGGAACGGTTATGTTCCTTTTTTTGAACAATAGTTTGATATGAAAAGAACCTTTCAGCCTTCAAAGAGAAAACGCCGCAACAAACACGGCTTCCGTGAGCGTATGGCGTCTGCCAATGGTCGTAGAGTATTGGCCAGTCGACGTGCTAAAAACAGAAAAAAACTAACCGTTTCCTCTGAACCCCGACACAAAAAATAGATGACGCAAATTGCATTCGCTATAATAGGTGTTACTTTTTTGAAAGTAGCACCTTTTTTTTATCTTATAACCCACTATACAGAAGATTGATTTTATGCCAAAGCAAACCCACCTTAAGCGTATTTTAATTATTGGATCCGGACCCATCATTATTGGTCAGGCTTGTGAATTTGATTATTCTGGTTCTCAGGCCCTGCGATCGCTCCGTGAAGACGGCATCGAAACCATTTTGATCAATTCCAACCCAGCGACCATAATGACCGACCCCTCTATGGCCGATCATATTTATTTAAAACCGCTTAAGACCAAGTCCATTATTGAAATTCTTAAAAAACACAAAGTCGATGCTGTACTGCCTACCATGGGAGGACAAACAGCCCTTAATTTGTGTATCGAAGCCAATGATAAAGGAATATGGGAAGATTTTGGTGTAGAAATTATCGGGGTTGACATCGATGCCATTCAAATCACCGAAGACCGTGAAAAGTTTAAGCAATTACTTAAAAAAATTAACATCCCAGTGGCGCCGGCAGAGACGGCTACCTCGTTTTTAAAAGGAAAAGAAATTGCCCAAAAATTTGGTTTTCCCTTGGTGATTCGTCCCTCATTTACCTTGGGCGGTACCGGAGCTTCTTTTGTCCATTCGGCAGATGATTTTGAAGAATTGCTCACCCGTGGTTTAGAAGCATCTCCCATCCATGAAGTATTGATCGACAAAGCCTTGTTGGGCTGGAAAGAATACGAATTGGAGTTGCTGCGGGACAAAAATGACAATGTGGTGATCATTTGTACCATCGAAAACATGGACCCCATGGGCATCCATACCGGAGACTCGATCACCGTGGCTCCCGCCATGACACTTTCTGACACGGCTTTTCAACGTATGCGAGACATGGCCATCAAGATGATGCGCAGTATCGGTGATTTTTCGGGGGGTTGTAATGTGCAGTTTGCCGTGAGCCCTGATGAAAAAGAAGACATCATCGCCATCGAAATCAATCCGCGTGTATCTCGCTCCTCGGCCTTGGCCTCCAAAGCATCGGGTTACCCCATTGCAAAAGTAGCCTCTAAGTTGGCTATCGGTTATACCCTCGATGAACTCAATAATCAAATTACTCAATCTACTTCGGCCTTGTTTGAACCTACGCTGGACTACGTTATTGTTAAAATTCCCCGATGGAATTTTGATAAATTCGAAGGTTCAGACCGTACTTTAGGCTTGCAAATGAAATCCGTCGGGGAGGTAATGGGGATCGGACGCTCTTTCCAGGAAGCCCTTCATAAAGCAACCCAATCGCTCGAAATCAAACGCAATGGATTGGGAGCCGATGGTAAAGGCTATACCGATTATGAGCAAATTATCGACAAACTGACCCACGCCAGTTGGGACCGTGTTTTTGTCATTTATGACGCCATTCAAATGGGTATCCCCCTTAGCCGAATTCACCAGATCACCAAAATTGATATGTGGTTCTTAAAACAATACGAAGAATTGTATCAATTGGAGAAAAAAATCAGCACCTACCAAATCGACACCTTACCCACCGCCCTGATGCTCGAAGCCAAACAAAATGGCTTTGCCGACCGACAAATCGCCCATATGCTCGATTGCTTGGAAAGCCAAGTCAACAGTAAAAGAGCCGAAATGGGCGTCGAGCGAGTCTATAAGTTAGTCGATACCTGCGCGGCAGAATTTGCGGCCCAAACACCCTATTATTACTCGACTTTTGAAGAAAAAATGCAGTTGGAAGGTGGAACGCCTTATAGCGAAAATGAAAGCCAGGTAACCGATAAAAAGAAAATCGTTGTCTTGGGCTCCGGACCCAACCGTATCGGTCAGGGGATAGAGTTTGATTATTGTTGTGTACACGGGGTACTCGCTGCCAGCGAATGTGGCTACGAAACCATCATGATCAATTGTAATCCCGAAACGGTATCAACCGATTTTGACACGGCCGATAAATTGTATTTTGAACCCGTTTTTTGGGAGCACATTTACGACATTATCCGCCACGAAAAACCGGAGGGTGTGATTGTGCAACTCGGTGGGCAGACCGCCCTCAAACTGGCCGAAAAACTAGATCGCTATGGAATCAAAATCATAGGAACCAGTTTTGCTTCTCTGGATTTGGCGGAAGATCGCGGGAGTTTTTCAACCTTGCTCAAGGACAACGGAATTCCCTATCCAGAATTTGGTGTGGCCGAAACGGCCGAGCAAGCACTGGCTCTGGCCGATGAATTGGACTTTCCCATTTTGGTTCGCCCCTCCTATGTGTTGGGCGGACAGGGGATGAAAATTGTCATCAACAAAGAAGAATTGGAAACCCATGTAGTGGATTTGCTCCGAAAAATCCCCAACAACAAACTCTTGTTGGATCATTACCTAGACGGAGCTATCGAAGCCGAAGCCGATGCCATTTGTGATGGAGAAGAGGTGTATATCATTGGAATCATGGAGCATATCGAACCCTGTGGTATCCATTCGGGTGATTCCAATGCAACTTTACCGGCCTTTAACCTAGGACATTTTGTGCTTCAACAAATTGTGGATCATACCAAAAAAATCGCCTTGGCCCTCAAAACACAAGGCTTAATCAATATACAGTTTGCCATCAAAGACGATCAAGTCTATATCATTGAAGCCAACCCCAGGGCTTCGCGTACGGTACCGTTTATTGCCAAGGCCTATAACGAACCCTATGTCAACTATGCCACCAAGGTGATGCTTGGAACCCATAAGGTTAGCGACTTTACCTTTAATCCGCAGTTAGAAGGCTTTGCGATTAAGCAGCCCGTATTTTCATTTAACAAATTCCCCAATGTAAACAAACAGTTGGGCCCCGAAATGAAAAGTACCGGAGAGAGCATATTGTTTGTAGATAGTCTTAAAGACGATGAATTTTACAACCTCTATGCTCGTCGGAAAATGTACCTGACCAAATAAGCGTTAGAAACAAATCTTAAACTGGTTACTTTTGGTGTCAAAAGCGACCAATTCTTGCGGGAATAGCTGCCGCATAATCGGATCTTGGGACAATACTTTTGGAGTACCAAAAAAGGCTTTTCCCTCGTGTAACAATAAGAGATGTGTACACAAAAGCAAGGCATGATTGATTTCGTGCGTAGCGAATAAAAGGGTCTTATTTTGTTCCAGCGCGATGGTTTTTAACAGTCTAAAAACCTCGGCTTTATGGTGCAAATCCAGATGATTGGTCGGTTCGTCAAGCAAAATCAATTCGGTTTGTTGGGCCAAGGCCCGACCGATTAGGATTTTTTGCAATTGCCCGTCACTAAGGGTGTTGATTAGTTGGTTGACCAAGTTTTCCATTCCGATTTTTTCAATCACCTCCTTAAGAATGGTTTTATCCGTAGGACTGAGTTTTCCATACCATCCATTATGGGGGTGACGGCCCAGGCGGAGGATGTCCCATCCGGTCAATATGCCTGAAAAATTGCGACTTGTCGTGACTACACTTAACAATTGTGCACGCTCTGAGACCGAATAGTCCGATAAAGATTTTCCTTTGACATACAATTCACCCTTGAGTTTGGGGAGCAAAAGCGCAAGGGTTTTTAATAGGGTAGACTTACCACTGCCGTTGCGTCCAATGATGCCAAGGATACTCCCGGCTGGAAGCTGAAACGAAACCTCTTCGGTTACTTTAACCGTATTTTTTCCTGCGGTATAGCCCGTGGTTAGATTTTCTACTGCAAACATCCTACATCAATATTTTTCGTTTACTTAAAATCAAAGAGACCAGTATAGGTGCGCCAATCAAAGATGTAACTCCGTTGATGGGGAGGGTGCCTTCAAATCCCGGAAGTTGGGAAAGGGTATCACAAAGTAACAACAGTGTACCGCCCGTCATGAGTACTGCTGGAATCAAGATACGGTGATCGCCTGTAGGAATGAGCAGGCGAACCAAGTGGGGTACCGCCAATCCAACAAAACCTATGGGACCGGCAAAGGCCGTACTTGCACCGGCCAAAAGACTGGTGATGACCAACAAAAGGGTGCGGTTTTTTTTGACAGCAACCCCCATGCTTTTGGCATAGGACTCCCCCATAAGCAGTCCGTTAAGGGATTTACTCAGCCACAGGGCTCCACCACTTCCCAATGCCACAAAAGCGATCATATAGTTTAATTCTGTAGGATTGATATTTCCCAGGCTGCCGTAGGTCCAAAATACATAGCGTTGGAGGGCTTCGGCCGATGAAAAATTACTAAGTATAGTTACGATGGCCGCGGTAAAACTCCCCAGCATTAGCCCCACAATCAACAAACCCATTACGTCTTTTAGCCGAAGGGCAACGGTTAGGATGATTCCAAAAACTACAGCACTACCGGCACTGGAGGCCAAAATGATACTTAGACGCGATAAATTTTGAAAGGCCACGCCTCCCAAAAAAATACTGCTTCCAAAAAACAAAACCGCCACGCCAAGACTCGCTCCCGAGCTAATCCCCAATACAAAAGGACCCGCCAATGGATTTCTAAAAAAAGTTTGCATAATCAAACCCGATAGGGCCAAACTGCCTCCAACGGTCAAGGCAGCAAATGCCTTGGGTAATCGGTAGTCCACTAATATATAAAAGGCACTCGAATCGGTTGATTGTCCGCTGATGACTTTCCAAATACTTTCAAAAGGAATGATAACCGAGCCCAAGGATAGATTGAGGATAAAGGCCAACACAAAAATGAAGCCCAAAATCATCAAGCCAAAACTAAATCGTGGTCGTTTATTCGTCATCTAACGGTTTAAAATAATAGGGGGTATAGGCGTCTATCACCCCAGGATGAATCCAATATACGATATCTTTAAGGAGTAGATGAGGCTGATAGGGGCCGGTTTCAAAAAAAAGGGTTCCCCCACTGGGGCCTAAACTTTTGTTATAGGTGTATATTTTTTGATGGGCAAAAGCTTCGAATCGTTGGTAGAGGTTTCCATCATTTTTCAATTGTGGGTAGGAGGTGTAATGCGCAGGGGCAAACCAAAAATCGGCATTTTGTGCTTTTAGTAAAACCTGCTCGGCACTACTGCTTATACTTCCAGTGATTTCGGTGTCTTTCCACAAATAATCGGCTTTGGCGTCTTTAAATAGTTGTCCCAGATAGCTCCCGCCGCCCGGTAGATACCATACGTCTTGGTAAATGGCCCCTGCCATAACGGTTGGTCTTGTTTTTAGGGTGTCTAATTGTTTTTGAAGGGAGTTGTATTCAGAAGCAATGGTCTTAAAAAGAGAATCTGCTAGATTTTCTTTTTGGAAAAAAGGGGCAAAAAACCTAATCCACTCTGCACGCCCCAGGGGATGTCTTTCTGTCCAATCGGCAATCCATAAGACAGGTATCCCTGCTTTTTTGAGTTGTTCTAGGGCGTTGTGGTTGTCCGAAACACCAAAACCAAAAAATACATCGGGTTTCAATTGTAAGATCCGTTCGACATCCAATTGTTGGTTGTTACCAATCGCGGCAATTTTGTTTTGCTCAAGGCTGTTGCGAAAATGGGCATTGGAAACAAACTGAGGTTGAGGAAACCCGACAATAGCCTCCACTTGACCCAACAGTTCTAAAGCCGTCACCTGTGGGGTAGCGGTGACCACGATACGGCTAAGAGGTTTACGTATTATTTGGGTATAGCTACTGGAGTCTTTCGGTGCTTGGGTATTTGGGGATAAGAGTAAATAGCGGTATTGAAGCGTACTGTTGGGCCAAGGATTTTTGACCGCTAGAACGGTGCCTTCAGCGGTTTTTTCTATAGAAAAGTTTTGGGCATAGGCGTTTGAGTTTGTTGTGGTTGCCGATTGGTTTTCGGCACAGGCATAACAAAAAAGAAGAAGAATAAAAGTGAGGTATTTGTGCATAAGTTTTTTGGGGGATAAAAAATTAGGTTGCTCTGGATATGTTTTGCAACTAAAGTAGTAATTTTAGCCAAGAGCTAAGGTTCTTTGTAGTGAAGATTAATAGGGAATGGGGTGAAAAACCCGAGCTGTTCCCGCAACTGTAAGTTTCATTCGAGCAATCGGATACTTCTTTAATACCGCTGCCACTGTTCACACGGGAAGGCCTAAAGAAGATACAAGCCAGGAGACCTGCCTTAGCATATTTTAATTGAATCCTACCGGGATAGTAGGTTCGAGAACTATTTAATAATCATATAAATGCGTTTTTTTAAAAATGCATTTTGTGCGGCACTATTTATTGTAAATACTGTAAACGCACAAAATGCTCCCCAACTCCTATCCATGCAAGACAGCCTTGAGGTAACTCCATTGCTGTCCAAAGAACACCTTTTAAACGAAGTGGTCGTAGTCGATTCGCGCATAGCTAGAAAACGAAGTGCTTCGGGTAAATCGGTGGTTAAAATTGACTCCTCAACCCTAAAGCTTTTTCAGGGTCAGTCGCTAGCCACTGTACTAAACCACTATGCCGGCATCGAAGTCCTTGGTAGTCAAACCTACCCAGGGCAACCGTTGACCTACGCCATTCGTGGAGGAAGAAGTGACAAAGTGTTGGTGCTTATCGACGGGGTTCGTGTAAGCGATCCTTCCTTTATTGACAGCAGTTTTGACCTTAACCTTATTCCGGTGGACAACATCCAAAGTGTCGAAATTCTTAAAGGAGCTTCTAGCACGCTCTACGGCAGTGCTGCGGCGGCAGGGGTGATCAGTATCCAAACCAAAAAAGGAACCGCTACCCCCAAACTTACTTGGCTGGGCACGACGGGTACCCTGACCGATGCCAAACAAAGTGAAAAGGGATTGACAACCGTATCAAACCATTTTTCATATGCCAATCGTATTCAACAAATCGGCTACCGTATTCATTTTGACCAACAGTATTCGGACGGTATGAGTGCCGTAATAGGTACTGAGAAAGACCCTTTTGCAAGACGTAATTTTGGGGTTCGCCTTTCCGCTGTATCTTCTTCAGCTTGGGATTGGGATTTTAATTTGAGTAAAACCGACCTGAACAGTCACTATGATAATTCATATCCCCTTGAAGATGCTCCTTTTCGTTTGTTATCCGACCAATTGCGCTGGTCGTTTTCTCCACAGTACCGCTATGCCAAAGGTCGTTTTGGACTCCACACGGGCTATCAAAAATCAAATCGGGATTTTCAGAGTAATTATCCTTCAGAATTTTCGGCATTCCACCATTTTATCGACCTTTTTAATACCCACCGGTTTTCGGATAAATGGGCTTTACTCACTGGGATTAACTACCAAAAGGCACAATCTCAAATAGACGATCAAAATCCTTCAGCCTCCCAAACGGATTTATACCTAAACAGTATTTATGAAGGGTCAAAACTGCATTTAAATATGGGACTTCGGCGCAACGACCATCAGACTTATGGGACACAATGGACCTATAATTTTAATCCTTCTCTACACCATTCAGCCGGAGGCTTGAACTATAAATTTTTCTTAGGCTTAAGCAGTGCTTTTATTGCCCCGAGCCTTTATCAGTTATACAGCCCCTATGGCGATGAAAGCTTAGAGCCTGCCGAAACCCAAACTACCGAAATTGGTGGAGTGATGAGCAGTGAGGCAGGAACTTTTGAAGGTGTCTTTTTTAAACGAAAAGAAAACCCTTCGCTCCTTTTTGAAAATACGACTTTCCGCTATGCCAATTCAAACGAACAGGTCGCATACAGTGGTTTTGAATTCCGTTACCAAAATAGTTTTATGGGCAAAATCAATACCGATTTGAATTATACCTATACCGAAACCGAGGGAGGTGATCTTCGGCGCATTCCCAAGCACAGTTTTTCGGGACTTATAGCCGTGCACTGGACAGCCCGTTGGTTTACCCAATTGGCCTACCGTCAGGTGGGTTCCCGTCGTGCAAGTAATGGTTCGACCTTGTTAAGTCCCTATGGCTTGTGGAATATCAACGTTGCATATGCCTTGGAAAAGCCAAAACTCGACCTAGGAATTGCACTAACCAACCTGTTCAACAAAAAATACGTAGAGTTTCAAAATTACACCACGCAAGGAAGAAACATTTTACTGACCCTCCGATGGGAATTGCTGTAGTTTAGCGCTGATTAGTTTTTTGCCCGATGGGCTTGACAAACATCCGTTGCGAGAGTTGCTCCTTGGGCGTGATCAATGTGTTTTCGATGGGGTAGAGGGTTGGGAATTCTCCTTTGGCTGTTGCTGTACCTCTAAGTTCATCTAAGGCACGTTTAAGCAAGGGTTCTTGTTCGTCACCCAAAATCCCTGCATTGGAAAAACTTTCTCTAAGCATGATATCCGGTACTAGTCCGTCGGTATAATCTGAAAAGCCTTCGCTGTTGGCAATTTTTAAGACAATGGGCTGCATGGCATATTTGTGGTTGGGGTTTTTGTTGCCACTGTTGTCAATATAATCGTAAACCGTAATGGACCCCACGTTTTTACCTACGGTGGTATCTCCAATTTGGATGACTTCAATATGCGGTTTAAGTCCATTGATGAGTAATTCACTGGCTGAGGCGCTGCGTGAGGTGGTTAAAACATACAATCGGTCAAGGTTTAGGCTATTGATGGCGATTCCCCCTTCCATGACAGCGGTCAAGCGATCGGTTAGGCGCGAGGGGTTTTCCTCCTGCCAATAGGCCATGAGTTTTGAATTCCATTGTTCTTTAGAAAAAACCGCTGACCCGCGGTCTCCGGCAATCATACTGGCTAGGTATATACAGCTGGCTATCGATCCTCCTGGGTTGTAGCGAAGATCCAAGATCAAATCGGTCACCCCAGCGGCTTTAAACTCACCAAAAACCGTATTGAGCTGCTCATCAAAGGTACCGACAAATTGGTTGTACATCAGGTAGCCAACTTTTTGGCCGTCGATGTCCAATACACGGTTGATTTGTATGGGGTTAGTTTGAAAGTTTTCTTCTTTCACCAAGGCAACATCGGTTCCGTTAAGCACAAAGTCATCCCCTTGGATTTCACCCATATTAAGGGTGTATTCTAAATTTTCACTAAACAACAAAGAACGGTAGTTGTTAACCGTAAGTGGGGTGCCGTTGACACCGATAAAAAGGTCACCGCGTTGAATGTCTTTATTGGCTGCATCAGAGCCCTCTAATATATAAGTGACAAACCCGACCACACCAGGACAGCCCTGGCATTGGAGCAATAAAATAAACTCTACACCATTGCTCGCTTCGATACCGGATAAGGAATTTTCAAGTTCGACATAATCATCGACTATCCAACTAAAACGGTCGTCATCGTGTAATAGGGTTTCAAAAAACGCATCAGGTTCCGGATTGGACTGAATGAATTGGGCATAGCTGGTGGTGTTGTCGTCTTTTGTATCCGCCAGATTAGGAACGGCTTCTTGCCAATAGTAAAATTGGTTTAGTCCTTGCCAAACAAAATCACTAATTTCGAGGCTTCCGGTAAGGTTGATTGTTGCATCATCACGGTCTCCGGTATTGGTTGTTTCTTCTTTTTCACAAGCATTGAAACCAATAAACAAGAGAGCTAGTAAGTATAAAAATCGCATTTTCATGGTGCCAAGTTTCTACTCAAATTTACTGGCTATTTTTCAAAAAAACCATTTTATCTAAAATAAATTAAGAAATTGTGTTACAACTATACCGTGAGTCTCGTCTTAAGTGTATAGGCTAAAATCGATGGAATTGTCATTAATCAGCGAAAAACCGAACGATAGTATTCCCAACCAGGAAAAGCTTTTTCGAATTGCCAAACGCTTGTTGGTCTCAGTTGATGAAGCAAAAGACGCCATGCAGGAAATCAATATCAAGTGGTGGCAAATGCCTCCCGAAAAAAAACATGCCCTGCAAAATGTCGAGTCTTATGCCGTTACCATGATCAAAAACTATTGCCTGGATCGCCTTAAATCTAGGGAAGCCCAGAATCTTCCTGTAGATGAAAGCATGCTCACCATAGCCGATGAACAGGGATTGGCGCGTAGAATCGAACAACGTGACGGCCTCGATTGGGTGAGTAAATTGATCAATACCTTACCCGAGCGAGGGCGACTGATTATTCAACTTCGAGAGATCGAAAACTATGAATTTAGTGCGATTGCCCAAATCGTCGACCTACCCGAAACGACCGTGCGAGTCTATTTGTCCCGTACGCGAAAAAAACTAAGAAGTCAATACTTAAAAATAGACCCTCATGGAATCTAAAAAAATCAAGGAGTTGTTGGACAACTATTTTGAAGGCCAAACCAGCCTGCAAGAAGAACAGCAACTACGTGTTTATTTTAATACTACGGCAGACTTGCCTGCTTCACTGCGGGCCTATGCACCCTTTTTTCAGTACACCCATCAAGCCCAACTAAAAGCACAAGCTGTAAGTCGCAGACCTCAAAGTTATTCGAGTACTTGGGCCATAGCAGCCAGTTTTCTGTTGCTTATTAGCCTCAATCTGTATCACCAAAACCAGGGGCCACAAACCGACGAAATTCAGGAAGCCCGAATGGCGTACCTGCAATTTAAAGACGGGATGGACTTGGTTTCTAAAAACCTTAACAAAGGCACTTCCAAAATTGTTTATGTTGACTATTTCGAAGTGACCACGAACAAAATTTTTAAATAGAAAAGCAATGAAAAAAATCATCTTCTTAATTCTCTTCGTTACCACAACTTCTTGGAGCCAAGCCCAGGATGTATTTGAAAAATTTCAAAACAATGATGGGGTGTCTTACATCTCGATCAATCCAAAAATGTTTGAACTTATCGGAAAATTTAGTCTCAGTGCCGAAGATCCCGAGGCCCAAGCCTATTTGGATATGGTGCGTAACATCAAAATCTTTAAGGTTTTGATTACCAGTGATGCCACTATCGGAGAACAAATTGGTACGATGGTCCAAAAAATGGTCGATCAAGATGCGATGGAAACCCTAATGACGGTAAAAGATGCTGATGCCAATGTCGCTTTTTATGTCAAATCGGGTAGTAGTGACAACAAGGTAGAACGCTTGTTGATGTTTTCGAAGGACATCCAAAATATGGAATTGGGGAAAAACAATGCCAAAATCGAAAATGTCCTGTTACTGCTCGAAGGCCTTATAGACCTGGATAAAATTTCCCTACTTACCGAGCAGATGGACTTGCCCGGAGGCGATAAACTTAAAAAAGCCCAGCAAAACTAATCGGTACCAAAACAACTAAACTCATGAAAAAATCACGTTTTTACCCTTTTGCACTTTTGGCCATGATGGTCCTCTTCATAGGTTGTTCCGGGAAAATGACCCTTCAAAAATACTATGTTCAAAAAACCGAAGATGCCGACTTTATCATTGTCAATGTCCCCATTGATTTACAGGAATTTTTAAAGGGTGAATTGACTGAAGAGGAACTCACAACCATCCAATCCATCCGTAAACTGAATGTGCTTATCTATCAACACCAGGCCGATAATCCCACCAAATCAAAGCGTGAAATCGAGCAGTTGGATCAAATCTTAGCGCAAGAAACCTATAATAACCTGACCGATTTTGGTATGGGGAAAACCAAGGGAAAGGTGCTGTATGTTGGGTCTGAAAACGATATCGATGAGGGTGTAGTCTATGTTCGCAATTCCGACATGGGACTGGTGGTTGTCCGTGTGCTTGGTGAGGCGATGAACCCCGGTGCCTTACTTTTACTCACCCAAAAAATCAATCATGCGGATTTTGTGGGTAGTTTGGGCCAGCAATTTGAAGGACTTTTTAAAACCTTTGGAGAGGTAAAATCCACGTCAAACAACAATCAAATCTTGTAAAGATTAGATTCCTGTATAGTTAAAAGGGCTGATTAGTTTCAATTCTTTTTTCACGGCTTCATCCACCTCGAGTTGATCGATAAATTGATGGATATGGTCTCGGTCAATAGCCGCATGGGTACGGGTAAGCGCCAAGAGTGCCTCATAGGGATTGGGATAGCCTTCTCTACGTAATATCGTCTGCAGGGCTTCGGCAACAACGGTCCAATTGGCCTCTAGATCCTGATTGATTTTTTCGGTATTGACCAATAATTTGCCCAACCCTTTGATCATGGATTGAAAGGCAATAAGGGTATAGCCAAAGGGGAGGCCTGCGTTTCTCAAAACGGTACTATCGGTCAGGTCTCTTTGAAGGCGTGAAACGGGGAGTTTATTGCTCAAAAATTCTAATACGGCATTGGCCATACCTAAGTTGCCTTCTGCGTTTTCAAAATCAATCGGATTGACCTTGTGCGGCATGGCTGAGGATCCTATTTCACCTGACTTTATTTTTTGTTTAAAATAGTCCATAGATATATAGGTCCAGATGTCGCGACACAGGTCGATGCAAATCGTATTGATTCTTCTTAGTGCATCACACAAAGCGGCAAAGTGGTCGTAATGTTCTATTTGCGTGGTCGGAAAAGAGTGTTTCAATTCAAGACTCTTTTCGACAAAGGCGGTGCCAAATTTTTTCCAGTCGATTTCAGGATAGGCAACCTTATGGGCATTAAAATTACCGGTTGCTCCTCCAAACTTGGCGGCATGCGGCACTTGGAGTAAGTGGGTTTTTTGTTCCTCGATTCGGTTGATAAACACTTCAAACTCTTTGCCTAAACGTGTGGGAGAGGCCGGCTGACCGTGGGTTCTAGCCAACAGCGATATGTCTTTATAGTCTTCGGCCAGTCCTACCAGGGTTTCTTGTAGTTCTTCGAGTAGGGGGAGGTATTCTTTTTGCAGCGCACATTTGATCGATAGGGGGATGGCGGTGTTGTTGATGTCTTGAGAGGTCAAACCAAAGTGAATAAACTCTTTGTAGCGTTGTAGCTCTAATTTGTCGAATTCTTTTTTGATAAAATACTCAACAGCTTTGACATCGTGATTGGTTGTTTTTTCGATTTCTTTGATTTCGAGGGCATCATCTTGACTGAAGTGGGTGTAAATACTTCTGAGCTCTTCAAATAGGGAGGGGTTAAAATCTTGAAGTTGGGGTAGGGGTAATTCACATAACGCAATAAAATATTCAATTTCGACCTGTACGCGAAATTTAAACAAGGCTTCTTCCGAAAAATAGGCGGCCAGGGTTTTGGTTTTGGCCCGGTAGCGACCATCGATAGGACTTATGGCGTTGAGTGAGGTCAGCAGCATAGTGTCAGGATTTGAGGCAAAGATACGGCACGCATTTTAACTGAAAGAAATTACGGCAATATTTCTCGGCCAGCGGCTTTAAATCCGGGGGATGCGGTAGGCCATTGTTTTTTTATCAGAGCCTGTAATTCGGGTAAAATCCAGGGGGCCTCCTGCCTTAATAAATAGAGGGTTTTGATCGCAAAGTTTTGTGTAGCTACCTTGGCGGGGGCCAAAAGCCAATCAAAGGCCAAGGCAATGAGTTGCTCTTTTTGGGGTGGGTCGAACCGGTTGGGGTGTTTTTTATAGAAATAATACAGCAGTTTACTCATCGGTCTTCGCACCGATTCATTTTGTACGGCAGGTAAGGTAGTCAATAGTTGAGGTAGCGAGGGGGTCAGCGATTCCAGTCGTTCTAAAAAATAAAGTTCCATGATCCAAGCACTTATTGCCTGTCTTCGGGCTTGGGAGCTGTCCAAAGCAAAACCAACCATAGCAGGGACATATTCGGGTTGTGCTACAACAAAGTTTTTCCCCTTTTCACGGTCGGTTCTTCTGGCGCTGAGTCGATCTAAAAAGTGTTCAAAATCCGTGGGATTAGCCATGTTTACAATTGAAGAATTTTGTATTCTTCATAGCAACTACTAATGGCTTCGAGTATTTGTAGGTCGTTGGATTCTTTGATAAATACATCGGAGTAGTTGCAGTTGCGCAAGATTTCTTCAATATCCACACGGTTGAGGTTGAGCAGTTGACTCAAGACCTCACGGTCGAACTTGGCGGCCAGCAAATTTTTAATTTCATCATCGGCTCGCATTTGCTTGAGTTTGCGCATTTGTTGGGGGTTTTTGCCAAACAAATTATGTAAAAAATCGGCGGGATTAAACAGGGCGCCTACGGCTTTTGAAAAAGCGCCTCTCCCTTGATTTCCAGCTTCGTAACCCGAATTGGGTAGCCCCGAAATACTGTAGCGTCCGGCCGGGTTGATCGGGACATTTTTGGCATCGATATCCAAATAACCCGTAAGTTGATAGGGCCGGATAATGATTTCTTCCAACGCAAAGGCCAGTTCGGTGAGTTTAAAGGTGTTGTTGCCAAACTTAATCATATCGGCACTTACTGGAACTTTAAGCGGTTTGTATCCCAAATACGAAAAATACAAGGTGTCGTCGACGGCTGCGGGGATTTCAAACATTCCTTTGGCATCAGTCGTTGAACCAATGACTTGTGTGAGGTTGACTACATGCACGCTTTCCATCGGACGATTGTTGGTTTCATTAAGGACTTTGGCCTTAAAGGGCTCAGTTGTCGAAACTTCCTGAGCTTGTGCTTGAAAAAATAATGACAGGCAGGTCAACAAAACAATAAGGTGCTGGTGCAATCGAATCATTGGTTAAAAATAACAAGAAAATACTTGTGAATCCATAAAGCATTCGTAAAACCGGCCTTGATTTAACGAATTTGTGACAGCAGAAAAACGGCGAGCTTTTGCATGGCCAACCCCCGATGGCTGATTTTGTTTTTTTCTTCCAGTGTAAGTTGTGCAAAAGACTGTCTATATCCTACAGGTTGAAAAACAGGATCGTATCCAAAGCCTCCATCACCGGTGGGCTGTTCTAGAATCTGGCCCTTTACAACCTCTTCGAAGGTGTAGCGGCCACCGTTGAAGTGCATGGCAATTACGGTTCTAAATTGGGCTTCTCTGTTGGATTGACCTTCCATGGCCCGGAGTAATTTTTGGATATTCGCTTGTGCATTGGCCTGAGCACCGGCATAACGTGCAGAATACACACCGGGTGCTCCCCCGAGTGCTTTCACTTCCAAGCCGGTATCGTCGGCAAAACAATCGGTGTGGTATTGACTAAAAATGGCATCGGCTTTGATCCAGGCATTGGCCGATAGCGTAGCTCCCGTTTCTTCAATGGCAGTGGTGTGTCCCAATGCGGCTAAACTTTGCAATTGGACTCCTGCAGGAAGTAGTTTTTGGACTTCCTCTAATTTGTGTGCATTGTGGGTAGCAAAAACCAACTTCATCTATTGGTGGTGATAGGGTTCGTTGTGTATGATGGTGTGCGCACGATAGAGTTGTTCAACAAAAAAAAGACGTACCATTTGATGGGAAAAGGTCATTTTGGAAAGCGCTATTTTTTCTTGTGCACGTTGGTAGATTTCCTCGCTAAAACCATAGGGGCCGCCTACGACAAAGACACAGCGTTTGATGCCGATGTGTTGTTTTTTTTCGACCCAATCTGCAAAGCCCAGCGAGTCGTATTGTTTCCCTTTTTCATCGAGTAGTACCACGTAATCGTGGGATTTGATGATTTTTAGAATGCGCTGTCCTTCTTCGTTTTTTTGGAGGTCTTCGCGGAGGTTTTTTCGGCTTTTAAGGCCAGGGATGATGTCTATACTAAACCGACCATAATGTTGAAGTCGCTGCCTATAGCGGTCCATGAGCAACGCCAGTTGCGAATCGTCGGTTTTTCCTACTACAACCAATACATACTCCATGGTGCTAAAGTACAAAGTCTATATTTTTAAAGCCATTTATCACGCTCCTTTTAAATTCGATGTATCTTTGGGAGACACTCAATGGGCTTCTAGGTTTTGAAAAAAAAGATCAAAAACATACCCCTGCTAAAAAAAACGATTGCTTTTTTGGATGCGATTGCCGTACCGGGCTTTGAAGGTTTTTCATTGTATGGTTTGCTCGAAATGTATGTAATCGGTATCGTACGGGGCACCTTGACATCGCGCGCGGGAAGTATTTCGTTTAGTTTTTTTATGGCTCTTTTTCCGTTTTTACTCTTTATCTTAAACCTAATACCTTTTGTGCCGATTGAAAATTTTGACAGCGTCTTACTCAATTTTATCGAATTGTTACTCCCCAAGGAAACCCAAGGTTTTTTCTCAGATATCTTTTTAGACATCCAGCAAAAGCCGCGTGGGGGATTGTTGTCATCGGTGTTTTTGCTGTCCATCTTTTTGACCGCCAATGGGGTGAGTGCCATTTTTGCCAGTTTTGAAGAGTCTTACCATATTCAGATTTCGCGTAGTTTGGTCAAACAATACCTCTATGCGATGGGGGTTGGGGTCTTGTTAGCCTTGAGTCTGTTGTTGGCCGTTGCCGTCTTTGTGTATTTTGAGTTGTATATTCTTCGAAATTTGCAGCAAATCTTAGAGGATACCGTGAATTGGATTCGACTGGGGCAATTTTTGTTTTTTATGCTCTTGACCTATGTATCCGTGGCGATTCTCTATTATTTTGGTACCATAGAAACCCGTAAAATGCGCTTTTTCTCTCCTGGCGCCTTGATGACTACCCTATTGATTTTTGTCACCACCTACCTCTTTGGTCTTTATATAGATAATTTCTCTACCTACAACCAGCTCTATGGCTCTATTGGTGCCCTCTTGATATTTTTACTGTATATCTGGATTAATTCCAATATCTTATTGTTGGGCTTCGAACTCAATGCGACCATTACGAGTGCCAAAAACCAAAACCAGTCCCAAAACGTCTAAAATTGTTGCCGCATCGGATGTATTTTGTTGATGTTATTTTACCCTTACCTCTTCCCAAGCCATTTACCTATGCGGTTGAAGAAGCATGGGTTGAATATTTGCAACGCGGTATGCGTGTTGCGGTCCCTTTTGGAAAGCAAAAAATCTACACCGGCATCGTTGCACAGATTCATCAAAATCCACCCCAACGCTATACAGCCAAATGGGTCGAGCATCTCTTGGACGAGGAGGTCCCCAGTGTTACCGAAAAACAACTTGAATTTTGGAACTGGATGGCCGAATATTACCAATGTAGCCCGGGCGAAGTGTTACGGGCAGCATTGCCCTCGATCATGTTGTTGGAAAGTGAGCTGTTGGTTGCCCTGCACCCTAGTTGTCCCGATTACGAAACGCTAGTTCTGACCGATGACGAATACCTTGTTTTGGAGGCCCTGCTAGTGCACCCCCTCTCGGTAAAAGAAATCGCCACCCTGATTGAGCGAAAGCAGGTCTTGCCTTTACTCCAAAAAATGATAAAGGCCCATTGGATCGAGCAACATCAGCGCCTAAACGAAAAGTACCGCCCCAAAAAAGTAAGGATGTTACGTTTGCATACTCAACTAAAAAATCCTCAATCACTTAAAGCCGCCCTTGACAGCTTGTCCAATGCACCTCGTCAAAGTCAATTGCTTTTGGCTTTTTTAGATCAAACCGATCATGCATCCTGGAAACCGGCCGTGGCTTTGCTCAAAAAACTGGGGATTCAGTCGCAAACCGCCCGTGAATTAATCGATAAGCAGTTTCTGGAAGAAAGTTACCAGGAAGAAAATCGAAAAATATTACAAAGTGAGCCCGCCCCAACACAGATCGATCTATCCACGGCCCAACAAACCGCTTTGTCCGAGATTCAAGCTGCATTTAACTCCAAAAAGGTAGTGCTCCTTGAGGGGGTAACGGCCTCAGGAAAAACCGCAGTTTTTTGCAAGCATATCGAAACCGTTCTCCAACAAGGCAAGCAGGTATTGTATTTACTCCCCGAAATCGCCCTGACTACACAGATGGTTGTGCGTTTGCAGGCTTATTTTGGCAAGCAAGTAACCGTTTACCATTCCAAATATTCGGGGCAAGAACGCACCGAAGTATGGAACAGGGTCAACCATAAGGCAGGTGATGCCCGTTTGATTGTCGGTGCTCGATCAGCCTTGTTACTTCCCTTTGCCGATCTTGGGCTTATCGTTGTGGATGAAGAACACGAAACCTCCTACAAACAATTCGATCCGGCTCCACGCTACCACGCACGAGATGCGGCCATTGTCTTGGGGCAAATGCTTTCGGCCCAAGTACTGTTGGGCTCCGCTACTCCAGCCTTAGAAACTGCCTACCAGGCTCGGGAGGGTAAATATGGTTGGGTGCAACTCACCGAACGATTTGGTGCTGTACAGCCCCCAAAAATTGAACCCATAGACCTTAAGGAAGCCTATAAAAAGAAACAAATGAAAGGCTTGTTCTCCAAGCCCTTATTTGAGGCTGTTTCTCAATGTTTAGCGCAGGGCCAACAAGTGATCCTTTTTCAGAATCGGCGAGGCTATGCCCCCTTGTTGGAATGCATGAGTTGTGGCCATATACCCCAGTGTACCCAATGCGATGTAGTGCTGACACTGCACAAAGCCAAAAACCAATTGCAATGCCATTATTGCGGATACCATATCCCCACGCCTATACAATGCCACGCCTGTGGAATGCCACATTTGGAATCTAAAGGCTCGGGAACCCAGCAAATCGAAGCGCAGCTCGAAGCCTTATTTCCCGAAGCCACTGTGGCGCGGATGGATTGGGATACTACCCGAGGTAAATGGGATTTTGACCAGTTGATTAATGCTTTTGCTTCTCAAGAAATTCAAATTCTGGTGGGTACTCAAATGTTGATTAAAGGATTGGATTTTAAAAATGTCCACCTTGTGGGGGTGTTACAAGCCGACCAATTGCTTTTTCAACCCGATTTTAGAGCCTTTGAACGCAGTTTCCAAATGCTGAGCCAAGTCGCCGGTAGAGCTGGAAGGCATCAGGGGCAAGGCCGAGTTATACTACAGACCTTTAACCCCCAACACCCTATCATTCAGTATGTGATGTCCTATAATTATACGTCCTATTACAAACAGCAATTGGCCGAGCGCCGTCAATTTGACTACCCGCCCTTTACCCGGTTATTACGCATCACACTAAAACACAGAAACTTGGCAACCGTCGAGCAGGCGGCAACCTGGCTGACTAATGTAGTCAAGCAGTCCTACAATCAATCGGTACTCGGACCGGTGGTGCCTCCCGTAGGACGGATTAGAAACCAATACCTCTATCAGGTGCTAATCAAAATGCCAAATCCAATAGCACGTAACCAGGTTAAAACTCTTTTGAGTCAATCTTTAAAAAGTTTTGCAGCCATTGGGCAGTTTCGCGCCGTTCGGATAGCCATTGACGTAGATCCTTTTTAGTAGCGATCTTACCTGATCAAACACTTTCTTGGAAGAGCTGGAGGTCTAAACATTTGTCTAGTTCGTTAATTTTAAAGGTATTTGCAGGGGGTCAAATTTTTTTTAAAAATTTTATTGAATATATTTTTTTAGATAAAAATATTCTTTCTAAATTTACATCACCTGAACATAAGTAGGTTAAGTTCATGGTAAGATTTGGGGCAAAAAGGAGGAATTCGTTCCTCCTTTTTATTTTTAGCACATTTTCTTGTAAATAAAAAATATTCCTGTACATTTACATCACCTGAACATAAGTAGGTTAAGTTCATGGTAAGATTTGGGGCAAAAAGGAGGAATTCGTTCCTCCTTTTTATTTTTAACCATTTCTTCTTCTAACACAATCCCCCAAATTCACGTTTTTGTACGTAATAAAGCTATATTTTTTTTCGCAAAAACATTCTTTAACTTTTGTGATATCATTCGGTTTGGCTTATTTTTGCAGCTCGAAAAATTATATATATGAATCATTACGAAACTGTTTTCATTTTAAATCCCGTTCTGTCTGAGACAC
>Ga0181567_10000132_pt1 | contig 50206 bp, 29 predicted proteins | sample 101ome_14_FD_133761 | JGI IMG/M metagenome (GOLD analysis project Ga0181567, IMG submission 133761) | Coastal salt marsh microbial communities from the Groves Creek Marsh, Skidaway Island, Georgia - 101403AT metaG (megahit assembly) | ecosystem: Environmental > Aquatic > Marine > Intertidal...
CTCCATCTCGCGTTCGTCGTCCCACGTCTCCCGCGCCCGCCGAACGCGCGTCCTCGCCGCCGTCTCCGTCTCTGTCCCCGTCGCCGAGGGTGGGGCCGGCTTTATCCACTCGGACACACCCTCATCGTGCGCGTTCACGGTCGCATTCGCGGTCGCACTCGCGGTCGCGCTCGCACCGTTCGCGAGATCACCGCGCGAGTCGTCGCCGCCGTCGTCGTCGCCGTCGCGCGCATCGAACTCGTCGTCGACATCGAACTCGTCGTCGTCGTCGTGTGCGGGCCTCTCGCGCGCGGACGGCGGACGCGCGTCTGGGGCGCGTGCGTAAACCCTAGAATCAACGCACACGGTCCATCATGGGTGTATGAAGACCCACACTACGCGATACGAAACGCGACGAGACGTGGCGTACGGAGGGTGTACACAACGACACAATGATAGGCATTCGAGACGGTATACTGCGACTAGTAAACACGATGCGTACGGATAAAAACATACACTCCATGTTCGGACGTGTGGTGCCACGCCGTCATCCGCCAGCCGTTCGACCGGTGCGGGACGTTCGCGCGCGAGACCGTCTCTCGCCGTGGCGCCCGGCGGCGCGCGAGCGGACGGCGAGAGGAATCGCATGGCGCCGTCCTCGCGACCGCGCCACGCGCGCCATGAATCCGGCGGCGCGTGGTTGGCGGATTCGTTGGACCGACTCGGGCTCCGGCCCGAGGAGGCGCGCGCGTTTTCGGAGAGCGTCGAAAACGGTGACGTCGCGACGACGACCGCGACGATGGAGACGGAGGGGGAGGAGTGTCCGGAAACGCAACAGGCGAAGGTGTTGTTGGCGTATTTCGAGACGCTCGAGCGATTCGACGCGTGGGTGGCGGTGAGTAATCTGTGGGAACGGCGAGAACACGCTGGGGTGAGCGATTATCTGTGCGCGCGATTGTATCGAGAGGCGAGCGATGAGAGCGTGGAGAGGTACCTGAGTCAGATCGTGACGATGTGGATGCAACGTTTGGAGGGTGGGGAGATTCAGGACGCGAGAGGGAGGGAGAGTTTTGAGCGGATGATGGTGATGTCGAGTCGGCGATCGCTGCGACTGGCGACGAAAATATGTTGGCTGTTGGCGGCGGCGGCGGGGGATAGTGGTGATCCGAAGGCTGTGTTGGCGTTTAAGGAGACGTGTGAGCGAGAGGCTGTGTCGAACGGGACGTGGCCGGCGCCGTTTGAGGAGAAAATGACCAAGGTGTCGTCCAGAGGGGAGTTGACGACGTCGGCGGCGGAGAGCGCGGCGATGTCGACGGCGGAGCTCAACGGTAGAACGGGCGCGTCGCCGTCGACGTCATCGCGCGCGGGGATTCCCGCGGGCGAACCGGTGACGCCGCCGAGACGAATCTTCGGCATGGCCAAGTCCCCGCCGAGGTCTCGGCCGTCGCAGGACGAGGGCAAGGTTGGGTCGACGTCGCCGGGTGGATTTTTCTCAAACATTTCCCGAGCGTTATCCTTCGGAAGCCGGTCGTCGCCCTCGGCGTCGAAGCGCGATAAGCACAAAGGCGGCGACGTCGGATCCAATCAACACGCGAGCAAAAAATCCAAGGAAAAGTCACCGATGAAGACGAAGGAAACGCCTCGAAGTCCCGGCGGTTTGTCGGCGCTCTTCAACGTGTGCGGCGCGCGCGGGCTCCCTGGAGAGGACGGCGCCAAGGCTCTTTCATTGCGAAAAAAGACGTTCGAGGAGACGATGCAACTCACCGATGATCTCTGCAATCTCTCCGTGTACCTCTCGACCCTTCCGCACGAGAAGCGTCAAAACGTTTTGCGACAACAACTGTCTCAGATGAACAAGCGGTTTCGTCACACGGACAAGGGCACGGGCATTCTCTTCCCCATGGGTCACGGCATGATGGAGCGCGTGATCAGGATTCCGATCACCGAGGCGGTGTTGTTGAACAGTCGAGAGAAGGCGCCGTATCTCGTCTGCCTGGAGGTGGTGAATTCCAATCCGACGCAATTCGAGATGCACAACGCGAGGTCGGCGGCGGAGTCGCCCGGCGAGGCGGCGGTTGACGACTTTTACCCCGTCGGCGATGATTTCCTCGTAAATTCGAGCGAACGCATTCGAAGATCTTTAGACAGTCCAAACTGGCGCGCACCATACGTGTCCAGTGACTCCAAGGAGTCATTTAGTACGGAGGAATCGGTGGATTCTCCTCTGAGCATCCATTTGTTGGCGGATGAACGCCGGCGTCAAGTCATCATGAACGTCGTCTCCAGAGACGGAGACGCCGGCGTCGACTCACCGCATCGCCGCAAGCCCTCCGACGTGGCCCTAGTCGAGATGGCGGCCAAGGTGAACCGCATGAGCTGGGATCCTCAACAAGACGAGCTCGACATGCCCGAGGCGAGCGGCGTCGAGGCGGCGCTCACGTCGTCTCCTCACAAGCGCAGCGCTGGCGGACTGGGCGAGCTCTGGACGGAGAAGCGCGAGCGCATTCGCCGTTCGTCCCCGTACGGTGATCTTCAGGGTTGGGATCTGAAGCCTCTCATCATCAAGGCTGGCGACAACTGCAGACAGGAGCTCTTGGCGCTGCAACTCGTGCGAACCTTTGCGGAGATTTACCGCACGGCGGGCGTGCGATGCTGGATTCGAGACTTTGACATCTTGACGACGAACACGAACGCGGCGTTGATCGAGGCCGTGACGGACGCGCCGAGCGTGCACGCGCTCAAATCCAGATCCCCTCGCGGCACGACGATCCGCTCGCACTTTGAACGTAAATTCGGCGTCGGCACGCCCGAGTTTCGCAAGGCGCAAAACAACTTCGTCGAGTCTCTCGCCGGATACTCCATCATGACGTACATCCTCCAGGTCAAAGATCGTCACAACGGTAACATCTTACTCCACGACAACGGTCACTTGATTCACATAGACTTTGGTTTCATGCTCTCCACCTCTCCCGGGGGCATAAACTTTGAATCTAGTCCGTTCAAGCTCACCAAGGAGTACTTGGAGGTGATGGACACCGACGTCGAAGGGACTCGCTCGGACGCCTTCGACGCGTACAAAGCCCTGTGCATCCAAGGCTACCTCGCCGTCCGCGAACACGCCGAACGCATCGTACTCCTCGTACAAATGATGGGCGCCAGCGGATGTCCCTGCTTCAACGCTGGTCCCAAGGTTATCAAAAACCTTCGCCGTCGCTTCAATCTCCACCTCGGCGAGGAGCAGTGCGTCGAAGCCGTCTTGGGGATGATTTCAGATTCCATCGACGCGTGGAGCACGCGCCAGTACGACTTTTACCAACGAATTCTCAACGGAATTCTCTGATCCACAGTCCATTCTTCTTCTAGGTCTCTCCATTGCAACGACAGATATCGTTCCTCTTTCGCGACAAAACCGTCCCGTCCCCGTCCTGAGAAAAGATGATTGCATTCGTGATCCGTACACGGCGACGCATCATGGTCCAACTCGCGCTCCTCGCCGCGCCCATCGGTGCCGCCACCGCCGTCGTCGTCACGAAAGCCGTCTTCGGCGTCCGCGCGCAACCCTCCGAAACGCGTCGAGGCGTCGTCGACGACGATGAGGTGTCATTCGCGTGCGAACGCGTGTGCGCGTCCGATCGATTGATGGCGCGACTCGGTGGTTTGGGGAAGGCGGAGATGGCGCACACGTGCGTGACGGTGTGTGGGATGAGTGGGACGGACGCGTGCGTGGACGCGTGCGCGAGGGTGGCGTGCACGGGGCAACACGGGGTGCCGGGATGGAATGAAAAGTGTGTCAAGAGGTGCGCGAGCGAGTGCGCGCGAGGCAGAACGGCGACGCCGTGAGTAAATCTAATTAGAGACATCTGTTGTAGTGTGTACCGCTCGTCTACGCGTGATTATTCGTCATCATCTACATCATAGTCGTGGCGTCGTCGAGCATCTGTGAAGGCGCGTCGCCGTCGTAAAAATCGTCGGGTCCGCACGCGCGAAGACGCAACATGTCGCGCTCGACGTCCATGACGTCGCCGACGAGCACGAGCGAATGGAGCGGTCCGCCCATGTCCACGCGACGCATCTCTCCGAGCGTGCACGAGCGAATCTTTTCATCATCCTGACCGACGCGAGCGACGGCGACGCACGTCGTGCGCTCGTCGTACGCGCCCTCGCCTCTCTCCGCCTCCACCTCTAAGAGTTGCGTCGCCGCCGTCGCCGCCGTCATGAACCTCGGCGGTTCGTACTCCTCTCTCCCCGTGCACAGCGCGCGAACCGTCGGTTCTTTCACTCGAATGTCCAATAAACACAGCGTGTGCGCGCCGCACGCGCGATTCGCCTTGATTTTGTCGTAAAAACTATCCGGACGCCACGTCGGCGTAAAGAAACAAATGGACACCGCCACGCCGAAATTGTACAGCGACAGCCCCGTCCCCGCCACCGCGTTCATGATGCTCGCGTTATACACCGGTCGCACCTCGATCCCTCGCTCCACCGCGCGTAAGACTAAATCAGAGTGCGTCGTCGCCGCGAACGCGTCACCGACGACGCAAAACGCGACATCCGTCGTCGTCGCCTCGTCGAGCACCGCGTCGACGCCCTGCTCGACGAAGCGTCTGTCGCACACGACCACGGGCTTTTCGTACAATCGCTCCAGCGCCTCCACGTCCACGCCGAGGACGGAGGTGTACGCCTCGAGGTACACCTTGGCGCACGCGCGGACGACGTCGAGACCGCGGAGCGTGACGTCGCGCTCGTTGCCCAGACCGAGTCCGACGAGGTAGAGCATCGGTGGTTTTTGAGCTCGGCGGCGGCGGTGGACGACCGCGGGGCGCTCGAGCGGTGCGCGAGGGACACGCGCGAGAAAAGTGCGAGGAGAAACGCGACGGCGTCGGTTCGCGGCGACGAGGCGCGCGTCGGCGCGAGGCGCGCGAGGGTGTGTCGCGTCGCGTCGCGTCGCGTCCCGGGTCGCTCTTTTTGTCGCAGTTGCGGCAGAGCGCGTCGCGACGGTGCGAATGACGACGACGACGTCGACGACGCGCGCGGTGCGCGCCGCGTCGTCGCGCGCGGTGGCGACGACGGGACGACGCGGGCGCGGGCGTCGCGCGACGCGCTCGGTCGAGACGCGCGCGCGCGATGACGATGGGAAGGCGGATTGGGAATACGATCTCTTCCCGGGCGATGCGCGCGCGGCGCGTCGACGATCGTCCGTGGAGACGTCGTCGTCGTCGTCATCGTCGTCTTCCGTGTCGTGCGCGCGCGCGTCGACGTGGACGCGACGAGGCGCGCTCGCGTCGACGGTGGCGTTGACGACGGCGTGGGGACGCGCGGCGGACGCAGACGGGGACGCAGACGCGCCGCCGCCGAATTACGCGCTTCCTGGACCGTATCGCGTGCGCGTGTTGCCGCAATTGGAACACACGTGCGCCATGTGTTTTCCAGCGTGCACCGGATTGAGTTGTCTGAGCAGGATCAAGGTGTACGTGCCGAGGGTGGAGGTGTTGCCGGACGCGTTGTTTCCGCTCGGGCGCGCGGCGTCGTCGACCTTCTCGGCGCTGACGTCCAACTCGGCGAACGAGGATGACAGAGGGGGCGCGCCGTATCCGGTGGCGATCATCACGCCCGGATTTTTAATCGACGGCGACGCGTACGCGTCGATCGCGCGAAGATTGTGTTCGTGGGGGTACGTCGTGGTGACGTACACCAAGACGGAATCCGTCGCCGGGGGCACGCTCGACGACGAGGTGAGCGCGGCTATTTTAGACGATTTGATCTCTTGGGTCGGTTCGGACGTGTTGATATCCCCGTACGCGGACGCGAGCTCGGTGTATTTGCTGGGGCACAGTCGAGGAGGAAAGATTTCCATGCTTCAGGCGACGCGAGACGACCGCGTCAAGGCGGTGTGTCTGCTCGATCCCGTGGATAACACGGTGTACGCACCTCTCGGCGTCGGGTACCCGAGCGCGTTGGCGGCGATGAAAGTAAATCCATCGGCGATACCGCCCGTGGCCATCGTCGGCGGCGTGAACGGCGGCGAGTGCGCGCCCCCCGAGTCCAACTACGCCGAGTTCTTCGCCGCCTCGCCAAGCGGCGCCGTGTCTCAAGACCATCCACCCTGGGGCGTCTCCTGCGGCGCCGGTCACTTCGATTTCATCGACGAGGCCACGTTCGTGCAAAAAGTCATCTGTCCCGACGGCACGATCGACGCGTCCGCCACTCGAGATCTCAGCGCCGCAGTCGCCGTGGCGCACGGCGAGCGCGTCTTCCGTCCCCAGGGCATCGCCGATTCCATCCTCCTCGATCGAACCCTCGCGTCTCTTCGCAGTCAGTGGACGGACAGAGACACCGATTTCTCCTCGGTGCGGCTCTTGTAGCACGCACCCGTAGCGCGCCGCGACATTTCAGCTTATTATACCAAACCGCCCGCTCGACCAAAAGTCTCCTCACACCCATGCCCGACGACGTGCACGACGCGCACTACCGACTCGCCGTCGCGCTCGCGCTCACGGCCATCGCACTTCGCGCGCGCGAAGAGCTCGGTGTCGTCCGCGCGTCGTGGACCGTACAATCGCGCGCCTCGGCCGCGCTCGCGCAGGAATTGAAATCAATCCGCGCGAGTGCCAACACGCGCCTCGTCGCCATCGTCGGCGCGCTGTGCGCCGTGTGCGCGGTGACGAAACCGTCTGAAAAAAGTTTCGACGCGTGCAGCGAGTCTCTCGAGCGTGCCTTGTCGACGACGACGACGGGCGAGGAGGATGCGTCCCGCCCCGTCGGGACGGTTTCTCTTCTGTGGGGACGCGCTGCGCGACTGTACAGAGCGTACGCGCGCGCGGTGGTCGGTGGCTACCGAAACGATCGATCGACGTCGGCGTCGTTCGTTCGCGCGGCGGCGCGCGCGATGGGGGCTCGAAAAAAGGTGACGTTTGCGGATTACGTGGTGGCGCGCACGGCGAAGGTGAACGACGCGCACGCGTACGTCGGCGTCGCGGGGTACTGGTGGGGCCCGTTTCCGTCGTTTAGTCGAGCGAAGCGCGCGGGAGAGGATTTCGTGGACGCGTACGGAGGCGTCATCGCGGAGGTGGCGGCGCGAGCGACGGAGGATTCGAGGTGACGTCGTTCGTTCATTCGTTCGTTCGTCGCGAGTAGCGTAGCGTTTGTCTTTTAGATGTACTGTATCATTCATCAATCGATGTGTTTCGCCTCGTTCTTCAAGTTGTACGCGGCGTACGCGCCTCCCGGGGCGCGACCAGTGGCGCCGAACATCGGTAATCCCGGGAGAATAAAGGCGGCGAACGCGCTCGCGATGTCTCCGAGCCAGTCTTGCTCGTCGCCGCGGCGGCGTCGTCCCGCCGTCGCCGCGGACGTCGCGGCGGCGTCTTCCGCGAGAATATATCTAAACTCCTCCATAAACGACGCCAACACGCGACTCTCACCGGGAATCTCCATTTGCGCCGCGCTCGACGCGCGTTCGCACGACCGAGACACGAGAACTCTCGTCCCCGCGTCGTCCTCGGCGATGTGGATGCGCAAAGCCCCCGCCTCGCGCAACCCCGAGTTCGCGCTGTACCGCATGAACGCCAACCTCGCACCCCCGGGCACGTCGTCCACCGATAACGGCAACGGCAGCGGTAATTCGCTCGTGAATGCCAACGTTCTCGCCCACTGTCTGATGGCGTCCGCCATGGTTTCGGCGGCGTCGGCGGGGCACGCTTCGGCGGGACACACGTCCAACGACGCCACTTCGTTCGACACGATCGGTCCCACCAATCCCTCGTAAATCACCGTGCGTCCATCGTCATTCTTCTCGCGCGGTTTCGCGCGGAGCGACGCGTCGTGCGCGCGTCTCTCGTCGTCGCTCGAGAGCGTCGCGTACGCCGCGTTGATTCGACGCATCATCGTCCCGTCGTCCCTCGACGACTCCGCGCGCAGGTCCGGGTGGTACCGTTTACTGAGCGAGACGAACCGACGACGAATCTCCTCTCTCGACGCCGTCGGCTTCACGCCCAGTATCTCGTACGCGCTTCGTTCATCGTCGACATCGACTTTTTCGTCGTTCTCGAAATCAGCGTTCCCGCGGGACGCGGCGCGGCGTCTCGTCTCGCGTCTCGCTCGACGTCGCGTCGACGCCGTCGCCGTCGCGCGCGTCGTCGCCGTCGTCGCGCGTCTGAGCGTCGCGCGCGTCTCCATCGGCGAGGAATGACGCGACATCATTCATCATCACCACATCGTCAGAATTTGCTGACTCGGCAAGTTTTTTGATTTTTTGGCTCAACCGCCGGCGGCGGCGCGCGACGGCTGCGTGGTGGACGCGGTTCGACGCGAGACGACCGAGACGATGGGTCAAGAGGGGTCGCAGAGGTGAGTGAATGGGTGAACGCTCGATGCGCGCCGTGCGTGCGCTAAAACATGTGTGCGTGATGTGACAAACGACGCGGACGCGCTCACACCTCGAGCGCCTCGGCGATGGCGACGGCGAGGGACAACACTTCAAACGGTTCGACGCCTTCGACGGCCTCGACGGTCTGTGGGCAGGAGTCGGTGATCCAGAAGTTTGAGAAACCCTGGCCCCCAGCGCCGGTGGAGGTGAAACGCTTCCAAGAGTCCTTGGGGAAGACACCGTGGGTGGCGTAGGCGGACACCTTGGCGGCGCCGAGGCGGTGGAGTAATTTTTGACACTCGATGAGGGTGGAACCGGATTGCACGAGATCGTCGACGATGACGACGTGACGACCGATAGGTTCGCCCTCTTTGAGTTTGACGATGCGTTTGGTGCCCTCGCGAACCTTGGTGCAGACGATGCACTCGTATCCGGAGAAGAAGGAGTGGAAACGCTTGTACGCCCCTTCGTCCGGATAGGCGATGACGACGTTATCGGCGTCCTCGAGCGTATTCAAACGGTCGATCAAGAGCGGAATGCCGCTTTCAAAGCACGGCAAGATGCTATCTCCGAAGTAGAATCGCTCCTGAAGGGCGTGAATGTCAAAGATGATGGTGCTCGTCGGGCCGCCGCGCGACGGCGGAATGTTACTCAGAATTCTCGCCAACGTCACCGCGGTGGCCACCTCGCCCTCTCGAACGACGCGTTCGGCGGTTCCCGTGGGGAAGAACGGCAAAACGAGCGTGAAGGACGCCACGAACATCTTCGGAAGCGAATAAATAATGCTCAATTGCTCGAAAATCACCTCTGGAGAGTGAAACGAGCCTAGAAACGCGACGTGACGGTCGCGCACGTCGTACGCGTCGTTGATGAACAGATCCGGAAACCCATCCGGAAACGTTCGCCAATCGATCTGTCCGAGCTCAACCATGTGATCGCTCGCGTCAGCCACCTTTCGCGCGAGCGGTTCCATCTCCTTGCTGTAAAACAACACTGGAAATTTACGTCGACGCGTAAACGTGCGCTCATCCGCAAACTTCGGTCTCGTCAACCTCGACCGCGCGTCATCCGCGCTCTGAACTTTCGCACCACTATCATCCTTCCCGATCTTTTCGTGTTTGCTCACTCTCGGCGCGATCATGGGCTTTGGCTCCATCCCCGCGCTCGACGCCCGCGCCGCCGCGACCGCGTCCGCCGCCTGGACGTGCTCCAACTCCACCTCGATCGGCGAGCTCACCGCCTCCAAGCGCAGCGCCTTCTTCATCAACGATTTCCGCCCCTTCCCTTTCCCGCGCTCGCTCTTCTTCTTCTCCTTTCCCCCCTTCCCGCTCGACGCCGACGCCTTGGCGCTCTGGATAACCCTTCGCCCGCGATTCGCGCCGCCCTCACCGAGCGCGAACGATCCCCCGACGCGCGCGCGCGCGCCCGACGGCGCGAACGATGCTCTCGCGCCCACTCGGCCGCTTCCAACCGCGCACGGCGCGCGAGCGAGGACGTCGCGCCCGCGCGCCGTGACCGCGCCCGCGGGTACGCCGCCCAGCGCCATCGCGATCATCTTCCGGCCGCCCCTCGCGACGACGCGCGCCGCGAGCGTCGAGACGTCGCCGAGATGTCGAGTCGAGACCGTTCCTCGACGGCGCGAGCGCGCGCGAGGATGCGCGGCCGAGCGTCGCCGCGAGCGACGACGACTGAGGGAACGACCGAGCGCCGCCGCCTCATCACTTCGCGTCGCGATGGCGTCGTCGCCTCGCGCGACGCCCGCGCGCGCGGTGACGCGCGCGCGGGGCGGTCGAGAGACATCGTCGGCGTCGCGCGCGCGCGCGTCGAGGCGCCGCGGCGACGCGCGCGCGACGTCCAGGCGTTGGGCGCTCGCGAACGAGGAGACAGTCTCGAGAACGACAACGTTCGCGCGCGAGAGTCCCGGCGCCGCCGCGCTCGCCGTCGCGCGACGATTCGCCGAGGTGGCGCGGTTAGGATCGAAGATTGCCCTCGTCGCGCTCGATAAGCGACGGTACGGCGAGCTCGGGCCCGCGGTGGGGGCGCTCGGGCCGACGTACGCTAAGTTTGGACAGGCGTTGGCGTCGAGGGGCGACATCGTCGGGCGAGACGTCGCGCGGGCGCTGATGGATCTGTGCGACGACATGGAACCGTTCGATGATGCGGTGGCGGTGCGAGTGGTGGAGGAGGAGCTGGGGGTGGAGAGTCCGGTGGCGGCGGCGGTGCGCGCGGCGGGCGCGCCGGTGGCGGCGGCGTCGTTGGCGCAGGTGTATAAAGCGACATTAGACGGTGAGACGGTGGCGATAAAGGTGCAGAGACCGGGGATAGAGGCGCTCGTAGACACGGACGCGGCGTTGTTGCGGTTGGGAGCGAGCGCGGTGGAGCGTACGGGTAAGGTGAAGGCGAAGGCGTTGGACGCGGTGAACGAATTTTGTTCTCGTCTGTACGAGGAGATGGATTTCAGGCGCGAGGCGGCGAATCTCACGCAGTTCAACGCGTTGTACGGCGAGAACGGAACGGCGTCGAAAAATTTCCCCAAGCCTGGGATCAGAGTACCGCGTTTGATTGATAGGTACGGCGTCGGGCGTCGAGTGGTGGTCATGGAGTGGATCGACGGCGAAAAGCTGACGGGCGGTAGAGACAAGTCCGTGTCCGCGGCCGACTTGCACTACGTCAAGTTGGGAATCGCGTGCACGCTGAGTCAATTGATAGAGACGGGCGTCATGCACGCCGACCCGCACGGAGGGAACATACTGAAACTCGCCAACGGCGGTTTGGCGTATTTGGATTTCGGTTTGGTCTCCACGGTGCCTCAACAAGTTCGAGACGGCTTAGTCGCCGCTATCGCGCTTTTGATTTTTAGCCGAAACTACGCCGCCGTCGGTCGACTGTTCGGTGAACTCATGCTCATTCCACCGGAAGTGCTCGAAGACGAGGGCGAGATGCGAGAACTCGAGAGGGCGCTCGAGGACGCGGCGGAGGCGACGCTGAAATTCCCCGAAATCGGCGGCGTTCCCGACGTTCGCTTCGACCAACTTCTCGGCGCGCTCCTCGCCCTCGTTCCGAGATTCAAGTTTATCCTCCCACCGTACTTTTTGAACAACGCTCGAGCCCTCGGCACGCTCGAAGGCATGGCGAAATCCGCCGATCCCGACTTCAACATTCTCGCCGTCGTCTACCCGTACGCCATGACCAGAGCGCTCGCCAATCCCGACGAGTCCCCAGTCATTCGCAAGGTGATTCGACAGCTCGCCACCGATCCCACCACCGACCGACTCTCTCTCCGCGTCCTCTTCAAGATGCTCCGAGACGTCTCCGACCTCACCGGTGCCTCGAAATTCCGCGTCGCCTTCGACGCCATGAAGCGTCGAGAGGGTCGCCGCCTTCTCCTCGACGTCCTCGCGCAAGAGTTTCAAAACGTTCTCAATCTTTTGCGTCGTCGCCGAGACCGCTGAGTCCATCCCTCGGCCACCGTCCGCACGGGCCGCGTCCCCGCGTGTAAAATCTAACAGAGCAAAAACTTTTCAAAAATGCAAAAACGCGGGAACCGTTGACCGCGTCCCCATCTTCCAGCGCGTCGTCGTCGCCATCGTCGTCGACGCGATGCCGCGCGAGGAAGATGTGACGATAGAGGACCTCAACGAACCTCCCGTCGGTCGATCCGCGCGCGACGCGCCCTCGTCGACGCGCGGGAATCATAATCATCATCGACACGATGTCGATCCATCGACGGACAGCATCGGAAGCGCCGGTCGTGAGTACACGTTTCTCGAACAGATGGCGCTGAGAGATAACGCGAGTTCGCGGGTGAGAGACGCGCCGTCGGCGTCGCCGTCGTCGGGGGCCGGGCGTCGACAGGCGTTTAAACACGGATACGCGCAAAACTGGGACGTTCCGAAGCGCGGCGACGGGATGGGCGTCATCGGAAAGACGGCGTTTAAACACGGATACGCGAAACATTGGGACGTGCCGGCGTCGCCCGAGAGGTCGCCGGTGGGTGGGACGGAGGAGATGGGGACGACGAGTCCGCCGAGGGACGTGTTCGCGAGCATTGACGCGATTGGCGCGTTGGCCAGTCGAGGCGGCGCGAACGGGAACGCGGTGGAACGGGAGATTGAAGCGACGAGAAAAAGCGACGACGCGCCGAGAGAGCGCGTGTTTGAGTACGATTTCGATTGGCGCGAAAAGGAGCGCGAGGCGGAGGCGCCGGTGGCCAAGTCATTCGACGCCAAGCCGAGTTCTCAGAATTTTTCAGAGGCTTCGTTCGCGACGCCGACCAAGGCGACGTCGAAATCTCGACGCGAAGAGCGCGCGGCGGCTGCGACGACGACGAAGGAGGATTCGTGGTCGTTTCCTGTCGTCGGTCGTCAGCGCGAGGAAGAGGAGGTGAAGCAAGAGGTGCGATTTCCCGCGAGGGAGAATCGCGATGGAGGCGCGTCGACGTCTTCGCCGCTGAAAGGCAGTCCCCTGCGCGACACCCCTCTTCCCTGGTCGCCCTCGCCTCCGCGCACGCCGTATGGGTCGCGAATTCCGCCGAATTCTCCCGCGAGCGCGCGCACGCGTAAAAATCTCGAGGCTCAGATGCGTCGAGCCGCCGCGTGGGCGTCGCACGAGGAGACGCTCATTCAGAGCGGCGAGGATAAAAAGGGCGTCAACGCCATTCTCAGCGCCGGTCGAGGTTTGGGCGCGAAGCTGTACCGATTAGCCATCGCCGCTGGGCATCTCAAGGCGTTCCTTAAGTCTCTGGACAGCGCGCGCGTGGAGCAAGCGCACGGCGGCGGCGCGAAGCTCGCCATCGTCGCGTTGTGCGCCAACTCTGGGATCCAAGTTGCGCACAACGCTCTGCTCGCGTTTTCAGCCGCGCTCGGTGAGAAATTCATGCGACGTATCGCGGTGCCCGAAGCGCTGGCCAGACGCGCGGCGCCGATTTTGCTTCCGGCGACGCTCGCGAGCATGAGCAAATCGCGTTCGCTGAGCGTTCGAGGCGCCGTCGGCGACGTCGCCGCGCTCGTCGTCCCGCCGTTGAGTCTCGCCACGTTCGTCGGCGCTCTTTGGCCCATTCCCGGCGGACAAATCGTCGGTGACGCGCGAGAGCACTTCGGGATGATCAATCACGACGTCTTTCTCGACGCTCCCGGGTGGGTGAATGAAAGTTTACGACGCTTGGGTCCGCTCACCAACGCGCTCGCCCTCACCGCCGCCGTCGAGCTCATGACCACGGGCGACGTCCACGCCGAAAACGGCGCCATCGCCCTCACTCTAGCCAGCCTCCTGAGCTTTGCCGTCAAACCGGCCACGAACAAGGTCACCGTCAACTTTAGAGAGGTTCGAGCCGCCTCGCACCTCGCCTTTACGCTCAGTCTGGCGCACGCCGAATTCGCCTGGCGCGAAACGTCCGTCTGGCGTCGATACCTCGTCAAGCGTCAGGGCGGACTCGAGGGCGCCACCGCGCTCGACCGCAAATCAATGGGCGCGCTCGCCGGTCTCGGCGGATTCGCCCGCGCCGCGTCTCGCCTTCCGCTTCTCCGCAAAAACCACCACCACCCGCCGACGCCGACGGGACGCCGCACGCGTCGCGACACGCGCGCAAGCACCGACGCCACCGACACCGACGACGAGTTCCTCGACCGCGTCGTGCAGCGTCTTCCCGTCATAGGTCCTGTGCTCATCATTCTCAGCGGATTCGTCTTTTGATTCGCGTCTCGTCGACGTTCAAGCGATTTTTAAAAAATTTTCTCAAACTCCCGAGCTGTCGCGACCCGTCCCCGATCATTCATCCGCACACGCGCGCGCGTCGTCGTCCGCGCGTCGTCGTCCGTCGCGAGCGACAGACGCGCACGCACCGTCCGTTCGTTCGTCGCGATGCGCGCGCGCGTCGGCGACGGGGACGACGGCGTCATCGTGCTCGACGCGAATCGCGCCCAGAAAGATGACGATTCTCGCGTCGAGGATAGTGACGACGACGGGTCGATGGAGACGCCCGGGACGCGCGGCGCGATGACGGTGATGATTCTCGACGCGCACAGAGCGCGCGCGGTCGTGGACGGGGCGGGACGCGCGCGCGAAGAGACGAATGGTGGGTTTGAGGAGAGACGCGCGCGAAGCGCCGCGGCGACGACGAGCGACGACGAGCACAGTCGCGAGCGGACGCGCGAGGATGGACGTCGGGACGACGAAGAGGAGGAGGAGACGATGGTGGAGGGCCAGAAAAGGTCGAGAGAATCGGTAGAGGCGGAGGAGGTGGTGGATGGATTACGGAAACGCGTCGCGGCGAGACGCGCCGCCGAAACGCGCGAGAGAGACGACGACGAAGTCGACGACGATGATGGGTTTGAAATCTCCGATGGGGACGTCTCCGAGCACAGCGAATCGAGTCAGGATCGCACTCGAGGCGTGAAATCGTTCAAGGTGGCGGACGTGGCGAACGAGCGGTTCGGGAAGGGGAAGCGTGGGTTGGTGCGACGGATGGCGGCGGACAGGACGGTGGAGGACATCTTGCGAGAGCGACCGATGTTTTCAGATGAGGACGAGGCGCGTGCGAGTGACGACGACGATGGACGAAGCGAATCGTCACCCGTGCGCGTCGAGATGCGCGAATCACCCAGCGAGAGCGACGTTCGGGACGCGTCGCCGCCGAGGCGCGTCGCCGCGCCGCTCGTCGAGCTCAGTCCGTCCGAGATCATCACGCGAGCGTCTCCCGGACGACGAACGCACACGTTCGGGGAGATCAACAAGACGTTTCTTGGCGAGGCGTCGAGGGACCAGCCTCGAATCACATCCGTGTTCTCGAAAGCGCCCGCGCCGTGGAATTTCGACCACCGGGCGTTTGGCGACGAGCGTCCCGACGCGCGCGCGACGTCCTTCTACCCGCCGACGTCGATGAACGACGTCGACGCCGACGACGCCGACGTTGCGCGCGCGTGCGTCGTGGAAGACGCCGATCACGAGGGCTCGCGCGCGCTCGAGACGCTCGTGAGAGAATTCATCGCTTCGCGAAGCGTCGGTCGCGTCTGCGCGCGCGGCGGCGAATCGGGCGTCGCCGACGCTGACGTCGGCGCGTGGCGTCGCGCCATGGCGTCGCTCGAACGAGGACGCGGATTTTGGGCGGCTCTGGGTCGAATCTTGCGTCAGGTGGTGGACGAAGAGTTCGACGCGTGTCGTCGATCGATGCGAACGTCTCCGCAGACGCCCCTCGAGAATGGCGCGCACGCTCGAGTGCTCGAGACGGCGTGGGAAATCGTCTTCGTCGCCGCGAAACTGTGGCACACCGAGCGCCATCGACGCGACGGGGACGGTGAAGATGGATGGGGTGTCCAAGCGTGGGCGCTCGTGGGATGGGTGCTCGATGAGTGTCGCTTCACGAGTCTTCCCAGGGCGAGATCCGCGGCGCCCGCGTCGTTCGACGGCGCCGCGTACGCTGCCGCCGTGTGTGAGCGCGTCGCAGAGCTCGTCGCGCGGTGGCCGAGATGTTTGGCGGATAAACATCCCGTGCGCGTGCTCTGGACGAGGTTACACGGCGCAGTCGACGGGACGGACGCGCAAAATTCGACCCGCGCTCTGTCGCCGTGTTGTTCCGCGTGCATGCCCTTGGCGTGGCGACCGTACGAGGCGACGTTCGAAGCCTCGAACGCGCGATTTGTGAGCGGGGCTCCGTGCGAGTCGTTGTATCGCGCGCTCGGTGATCACCTCGCAAAGTGTTCGGTCGAGCTCAAGGTGTTCCGTCGCGAGCTCGGTAAATGGAGCAACGACGCGCATCTGAGTAAAGTCGCCGACGCCCCAGCCGCGGCGAGTCTGGGCGTCAACGCGTGCGCGTTCAGAGCGCTCGGCGGGCACGCGTTCCCGATGTCGGACGCGGTGGTGCGTTTACAACACCGAGCGAGCGTGTACGTCGAACTGTTTCGCGCGTGCGTGCGGTTCGGATTGGAAGACCAAGCCGTCTTATTTCTCAAGCGCGCGCTCGCGGCGCTCGCGGCGCAACCGCCCGCAAGCGATGGTCCCGCGGCTCGGTGCGCGTTGCTTCGCGCAACGACGACGTGTCTCGGAATATGGCTCGCTCGAGGAGCGACGACCGGGACGTGGGGACGCGTGCAACCGCGAGACGAAGCGCTTCGAATCATGCGCGCGCTCGCCGACTCGGGCAAGACGACGGGATCTGCCGAGGCGTCTGAACCCAGCACTGCGCGCGCGCTCGACGAAGGCGCCGTCGTCGCCGAAGCCTCCGCCGCGTGGTCCACCGCGTACGCCGTGTGCGTCGCCGCCGATCCAGAGAGCGCCCGCGAGGCTTTGGAGACGATGGGATCGTTGGAGGCGCGCGCGTCGGCGAGCGATTGGCGCGACCGCGTCTTCGTGGCTCGCTCTCTCGCGACGCTGTACGCCCCCGACTCGTTTGCGTCGAGGTACGGTCTCGCGGACGTCAAAATGGGGGCGTGCCTGTGGTTGTCGTTCGCCGTGGACCCCGTCGCCGGCGGCGCGGGTCCGCTCGCCGTCGCGTTGTGCGCGCGAGGCGACGCGTCGATTATGAATCAGGAAGCCTCGTCGGCGGCCGCCGTGGGGTGGGCGCAATCGCACGGTGGTGGCGCCGTCGCGTCCGCCTTGGTCGGGAAAACCCATCGCGGACGAGACTCGCACGTCGCCGCGTGCGGTGATCGTCCGGGAGCGCACGCGCAGGCGAAAGAGTGTGACTTTCGCGTCGCCGTCGCCGCGCTCGCGGCGAAAGAATTGAGCGAGGCGTTTCGGAAGGGTGACGACGTCCTCGGCGCGACACTCCGACGTTTGTGTCTCGAGTTGCCGTCGCACTGTGTCAGAGCGCACAAACAACGCCTGCGTTCGGTCGACGGAAGACACGCGGATGCTGTCACGGACGAGTATGCGCGCGTCGCGAGCGCCGTCGTCGGCGAAATCGTCGCGCGGTGCTCTACGGCGCTGTGTCTCGCCGACTGCGCGGCGTCCGCGCGACTCGCCGACGTGAGGTCGATGACGCACGCGATCGCCCGTCTCGTGCCGTTCCCACCGTCCGCGATTCCCGTGTGGGGATCACACGGCTCGGAAGACTCTCGGTCGCGGCTCGGAAGACTCGGAGACGCCGTGGCGTCGCGGCTCGAATCGCGCGCGCGTCTGGTCTATCGAGAACAGTTGATCGCGATCGACGCTGCGATGAACACGACGTCGAAGACGTCGAACGCGAACGTGTCGGCCGCGCTTCGAAGACAACTCGCCGTGGTCACCTGCGGCGCGCTCGAGGCCGTGACGGGATCGCCGACGCTGAAAACGCGCGAACGCGCGCTCGTTCGAGCACTCGCGGGCGCAATGCGAGGACGCGATCAGAAACCCATGAACGGCGCCGCAGAGATCGCTCTAAAGGAGTTTCTTCCACACTTCATCCTTTCGGCGCTCGAAACGCCGCAAAAGTGCGCCGCTCGACGCATGGTCACCTCGGCGCGTTTCGTCTCCGAATTGATGCGCGTCGACGGTGAAGACGAAGACGACGAAGAAGGAGAACGCGTCGTCGCGCCTTCGCTCGTGCTGAGCGTCACAGCGTTACCTCTTGTCGTTGTCGCGCACGAGACAATGTCTAGAGCGATGTCCAGCGATCATCACGCCGTTGCCGGCGTCGAGGCGGTGTTGACAGAAGTGTTGATTCCGCTTCTCGCCGGTCGCTTCTCGGCGAAGAGTAAACCGACGACGTCGTCGACGACGACGACGACGACGACGGTCTCGGCGACGTCGTCGTCGTCCAAGAGAGGCAGAGCTCCGACGGCCGCGTTTCCCAAGCCGCAGCCCTTGACGTCGAACCGAGCGCACTTTCCGTTTCCGGGCGTCGCCGCTCGGCCGAACGCCGAGCGCTTGCGCGCCGACGCGACGGTTCACGCGCCCGCGTCGAGACCCGCGTCGCCCGCGTTACCGATCGTCGAGGCGACGGGTAAAGAAAAGTCACAGGCGGACATGTTTCGCGTCGCTCTGAAATCGAACGCGGTATGGCGCATCGTACGCGCGTATGTCTCCGTCTCGGTGATGAGTTTGGCGCGCGCCGCGCTCGCGACGTCCGCGGCGAGAGAGACGACGGATCGTTCGTCGGCATTTCAAGCCATCTCGAAGAGACACGAACGGTCGCCGCGCCAGGCGGAGATCGAGCGCATGCGCGAAGTGCTCAAAGCGGCCATCAAATCGTCCGAAAAGGCTCTGAGCACGGAACGCAGGGAGGCGGAGCGCGCGCTGAGCGATGCCCTCGCGCCGTTGTCCGCCGCCGCCGTCGCGCACGACGACGATGCGTCCTACGATTTGGGACCTCGATGGGGCGACGCAGATTCCGCGAAAACGCTCACGCCGAGTGCATTTTTTGTTGAAGAAAACGCGAGCGAACGCGAGCGAACACTCCTCATCGCGGCGACGCGCTTCCTCACGCAGTGCGCCAAGTCGTCCGACGCGCAGGGTTTCGCCGAAGTCTCCGCGAGGACGTCGCAAATTCAAGCCGCCGTCACTTTTTTGCTCGAACCTGGTTCGCACCACAACGCGACGAACGCGTCGAAACACTCCCACTTCACCTCGGCGCTTCGAGCCCTGTCGCAGACGCTCGGCCATCGTGCAGAGTTGCCGAAACGCGACGCGCCGAGCGCCCGGGGAGGCCGACGATAGAGGATTGATAGACTAGACAAATTGAAATGTTAGAGTAGCGTTTAGATTCAAACGTCGCTAACGAGCTAATGTGTCGATGGATACTCATCCTAATGGTATCAAAGAGGCGCAGACGATTTATTCGTCGTCGCCGCCTTGGACAACCGGGGCGCCGCGGGTGAGCCAGTCCTTGAAATCGTCGAAGAGTTCGCCCTCGTAGTTGGAGTCGACCTTCATGGATTCGTAGAACTTTTGGCCAACCGCCGAGCGAGCCGCCGAGGTCTTCGCCGCCTTGGCCTTGGATCGCTCCTCTTGCGCGCGCTGTTGCATCTCGCGAGCCACCTTGGCGTACGGGTTGAGGCGCTCCATGGCGGACTTGTTCTTGAGCGGGTTGCGCTTGAGCGGCGCGTGAGCGCGCGTCGCGCCAACCTTCGGCGCGTTGACAGCGCTTTGGACTTCGTCGGAGTTGATGAGACGAGCCAAGTCGGTTTGCGCCATGATGTTGGTCGGCGGCTTCCAGCCCTTCTTGGAGGCGCTCTTCTTGGCGGCGGTGCCGAAGATGGAGTCGAGCTTGTCAAAGGCGCTCTTGGTCCAGATGATGAATCGGCCAACGTGTCCACCCGGGGCGAGGGTGAGCAAACCGAGACGGTCGACGGAGCACAACTCGACGCCCGGAATGTTGCGGAAGGCGCGCGTGACGCCGTTGTCCTCAGAGTACACGACGAGCGGACCTCTGCGTTGCACGTAACGGCGGTTACGCATCTTACCCTTACCAGAGCGCACGTTGCGGCTCGCCTTGACCTTCTCAATGTCCGCGTAGGCACCGAGTTGCTTCAACAACTCGACAGCCTTGGCCGTCTTCTTGATGGAGCTCGCCGAGTCGTCGACCACGAGCGGCACCTCCGGCACGCCTTCGACGCGGTGACCGCGGGCGAGCAAAAGGGACGGAACAGCGGACGCCGCGAGCGCGGAGCACACCGCGTAACGCTTCTCCTTGATGTTCACACGTCGGTGCCAGCGTCTCCAAATCTACGCGCGCGTACAATCGAATCCATCCGTCAGTCTCTCGCCGCGCCAACCCTCCTCTCGCGAACGAAAACCCTAAAACCCCAAACGCGATCTTCGGTCACCCTCGCGTCCACGCGCGCGCGCGTCTCTCTCTCGTCGCTCTCCGCGTACCTTGGTCGGCGCAAACATGCGACCACCGCGGCACATGTTACCGAACGCCCCCTGGCCCGCGCGGTGGGTACCACCACCCGGCACACGCGGGATGCGCGACACCGCGCGACCGGTGCCCCACGATTCCGCAGCCGTCTGGTGACCGGCGCGGTTGTACACGGCGTACGCCTACGACGTTTCAAAAACACACCACGATAATGTCTACGTCAGTCTTCGCGTTCAACGCGTCTCTCACCCCATCGCATCGCCTCCCACATCGCGTCATCGTCACCCATCGCGTCTTCACCCCTCTCGCCTCCGCGATCGATCGCGCGCGCGCACCTGACGGTTGTTCTTGTTCAACCCCGTGTGCACGGCGTTGACGATGTCCGGACGAATCGGGGACAAGAAAACTTCCGGCAAGGCGCTCGTCGCGCCGTTGCCGCCTTGGACGGTGACCACGGGAAGCGCGGCCGGCATGATGTAAGTCTCGAACGCGTCGGGAAAAGGCGGTGAGAAGCGCGCGCGACGGCGCGGCGAGGGCGTCGCGCGCGCGGACATTGGGCCTCGTATCCAGGTGTCAAGGTGGTCACACTACGAGTACAAAACACGCGTTTTGTGTATGAAATGCACCATGTATCGGTATGTGTGTGTGTGTGCATCACGTATCCGTCTCTACTCGGCGTTAAGGTGGTTACAGTACGGGTAAAAACACGCCTTTTGTGCATGAAAACCACCGTGCACGTGTCGGTCGGGACGTGTCGGTCGGTCGCCGTTTCAACACCGATCGACGAATCGACGCGGCGCGGGCGTTCGGCGAAGACCTCACCACCGACGCGGTCTCGAATCGGTAGTTCCACCGCGGTCCCGCGGTGTTGTCGTCGTAATGATGGCGCGGTTTATCGCTGAGATTGATGAGTGATTGATGTTACACGCGCGCGCGAAAGCGCGGGACGGGAAAAGAGAGAGAGGGAGACGCGGCTGGCTATCGGTCGTCGTCGTCGTCGTCGTCGTCGTCCGCAAAATTGGACGCCATGACGGCGCGAGTCTCCGCGCGCGCGGCGGCGAGGGCGGATTTCAAGGCTTCCGTCTCGAGTTTCAATCCCTCGATGACGACGTCGCGCACGTCCGCGGTGGACGCCGACGACGTCGCGCGCGTCCTCGGCGTCGACGTCTCGCGCCGCGTCTTCACCGGGTCGGGCGCCCGCGATCTCGATCCCGTCGTCTGTCCACCGTTCGCCGTCGCCACTCGAAGACGCCACTCGAGCTCTTGATTCGCCGCCTCCGCGTTCCTCGCGCGTCGTTCCCACGTCGCCGCGCGCGTCGCCGCCCCGCGCGCGCGCAGCGCCAACCACGCGCACGCCGCGCCCCCCACCACCGCGCCCGCGCCCGCGTCCGCGCCCGCCACCGCGCGCGCGATTCTGGACGTCACCGCCTCTCTCCCCGACGGCATCGCGCGCCACTCGGCGCGTCGCTCGCCGGTTCGCGCGCTCGGCGCTAAACGCGAGACGACGACGTCTTCATCGATGGCATCCATCGTCGCGCTCGACGACGCGTCGCGTCCACCGCGCGCGCGGGGGGGCGACCCGCATCGACGCGGACGACGCGTCGTCGTCGACGGCGGCGGCGTCGCGACCGCGACCGCGACCGCGACGCGCGTCGTCATCGCCTTCGCTCGTCGCGAAGTGAGGCGAGTGGAAGAGAAACGAAACCATCGTGGCGTCACATCTCGCCGCGCGCGCGCGCGACCGACCGACCGACGCGGAACGCCGCCCAGTGGACTCGCGCGTCTCGCGCTCGCCCGCTCGTCGCGCGCGATCGACCATGTCGTCGTGGGAGACGACGTACGCGGCGGAGACGCCGAGACATCCGCGTCCCGCGGGTGCGAACGGATCGGCGCCGCCGCGGTTCTCGTACGGCACGGCGGGATTCCGAACGGACGCGAGCCTGTTGCGATCGACGTGTTTTCGCGCGGGCGCGTTCGCGGCGGCGCGCTCGATCGCGCACGGTGGGAAGACGACGGGGATGGTGGTGACGGCGAGCCACAACCCGGGACGGGACAACGGCGTGAAACTCGTCGAACCGGACGGAGGGACGTTGCCGATGGCGTTGGAGCGCGCGGCGGAGGCGTTGGCGAACGCGGCGGATGACGACGCGGCGGCGCAGATCGAGGCGCTTCGAGAGGCGGCGAGAGCCGTGGCGGCGGCGGAGACGCCGACGACGACGGAGGAGGAGTCCCCGAAGACGCCGCGCGTGCTCGTGGCGAGAGACACGCGAGAGAGTGGACGCGCGCTCGCGGATGAAACTCTGGCGGGCGTGCGCGCGATGGGCGTCGAGGCGGTGGATTGTGGCATCGCGACGACGCCGCAGTTGCACTATTACGTCTTGGCGACGAACTCGGGGGCGCCGGATTCCGAACACGATTATTACGCGCGGCTCGCCGCCGGGTACGCGGCGTTGACGGAGGAGGACGAGGACGAAGGCGTCGAAAATGTAGAGAACGTCGACGCGTCACCGCCGCTCGTCATCGATTGCGCCGACGGCGTCGGCGCGCAAAAATTGAAACTCTTGGGCGACGCCGTCGAGCCGTACGGGTTGACGTTTGATTTGAGAAATCGGGGCGACGCCGCCGACTCGTCGCTCAACGACGGTTGCGGAAGCGATTACGTGCAAAAGATGAAGGCACCGCCGAAACGCGGCGATTTCGGGTCGTTAAAACCCGGAACGCGATGCGTCTCCGTCGACGGCGACGCCGATCGTTTGATTTATTTCGAGACGCGCGAGGACGGCGACGTCGATTTATTCGACGGCGATCAAATCGCGGTTCTCATCGCCGAGCACTTGAACGAACTGGTGAAGAGCGCGGCGCCGTTCTTGACCGACGTCACGGTCGGCGTCGTGCAGACGGCGTACGCGAACGGGGCGTCGACGCGTCACCTCGTCGAGACGCTGGGCGCGGCGCCGGTGTGCGTGCCGACCGGCGTCAAACATCTTCACCACGCCGCCGAACAGCTCGATATCGGCGTGTACTTTGAGAGCAACGGTCACGGCACGGCGTTGTTTTCCGAAACCACCAAGAAGAAGATCGAAGACGCTACCGTCGAGGCTTTGGTCCAGCGATCCATGCCGCACGTCAAGGCGCTCTTGGCGTTGGCGCACTGCCAGCGGTGCATCAATCCGGCGGTGGGCGACGCGATGAGCGGCATCCTTCTCGTCGAGGGAATCTTGAGACGGTTGAAAGCCACGACACTGCCGCGCCCGTACGCAGACTTACCGAGTCGACAGACGAAGATTGTCGTCCCGGATAGAACGAAAATCAAGACGGAGGACGCCGAGAGACGCGTCAGGGAACCCAAGTCTCTCCAAGATGCCATCGACGACGCGATTCGCGCGCGCGCGGCGACTGACGCTTCCGTCAGAGCGTTCGTTCGACCCTCGGGCACCGAAGACTGCGTGCGCTTGTACGTCGAGGGTGAACGCGTCGAGAGCGTCGACGTCTTGACGGCGCGCATTCGCGACGCGTGCGAAACCGTCTTGAGCGAGTGAACGAAATGGTGGGCGCGCGCGATGACGTGATGACGTGCGTGTAGATAGATTGTCGTCGTATTCAACTCGCCCGCCGATTAAAACTACAATTGTACCGGTACGCCTACGAGTACTGTACCGTAAAACTAAACTACAATGTACACCGGATCACGTCCTCCGGCGGATGCTCGCTCGTCTCGTCGTCATCAGTCTTGGTAATCGCGTTTTTCACCCACACCCCCTGAGAGGCTGGGCGAAAATGAGAGACTCCACCGTTCGCGACTCGCCTCTCCTCGGCCGCGGACACACAAAAATGACCTTACGTGCTCGCGCAGCTTTATCTCGGACAGATGATACGTACTGTATCAAAAATAGGATCTCGCGCAGATTTAGTTCGGACATTTGATACGTACTCTATCAAAAAAAAGCCTATCAAACAAAAAAATACCTTACAATCGTTAAAATGGTTATAATACTATCGATAGTACGTCATCACGTGTCGTACTCTGCCTCCTTCCGGTTCTGGCTCCGTACAGTTATGCGTCATCATAAAACAGCGGTCATTCGCTGATGGGCAATAAAAAACCGGTCGTCGTGACGACGCGCAGCTGAGATGTATCTTCGATCGTCTTCCCCACGAGCGTGAAGACGTCGTGAGCGCGTGAACTGCATTCAAACGTGAGATAGCCTGCGGCGCCGCGGGCCAATTCAACTGCGTCGGCATCTATCGCCGAAATCTCTCGGATCTCGAGCATGTCGCCCGTTTTCGTCGGTAAGCTCGAGTGTCGCTGTAGATCTGGCACGCCGACGATTTCCACCCGCGCCGAGAGCGTCCGAGGATGTCCTTGCTCGCGCCATAATTGCTGGCGCGACGGCATATTTGCGTCACGCATATCTGCCACTCGGAGAAATCGGCCGTCAGAATAGCTCATGGGATTCTCGCGACCGAATTTCTCGCCGTATCGCACGTCGCCGCCCAGCGACTGGGCGATGATGGCGGTGAGCACGACGATTCCTTTATGGGTCCATGCTTTGTTTTCGCAGTTCTGACTCAGGGACACGCCGCCTCCCCGCGTCAGAGCTGCCGGAAACGACCGGGACCCATCGCTATCGATGAGTCCCGCTAGCAAAGAGAGCCTGTTATCTCTGTGAGCACCCGCGAGCTGGCGTACGCATTCACTCGAGATGTTTTTATCTCGGAAAATGCCCAGGGCGCGCAAAACGGCGGTGATGATGTTCACGCGGCAAGTCGAACGCGCGAAATATCCTTGAGAGCAGCCGTCCCTGTTGTGCCAAGTGATTCTCGCGCCCAAATTCTCCGCGATGCGCTCGAGCCTCGGTCCAAGAAATTGCATCTCCACATGGCTCACCGAGAGACTTGGGGCAGCACACGCGCCGTCACCCAACCAGTATCCGATGACGTAATACAAGTCCGCTACGTGACCCCGTCCTTCCTCTCCGAGGAACGAGCCGAGCATGTCCTCCACGACGTCCGCCGACGACACGCTGAGCCAGCTCGCCGCCGTCGGAAAGCCCGGCACCACGTCGCGCTCGAACAGCGAACACCCGCCCCAAGCGAGCCTCATGCCTACAACGAGAGACTCACCTTGAGACTCTCGTTGTAGACGCATCGCCTGGGAGAACGTTTCATACCTTTTGTTTTCCGACTGTGCGATGGATTCGATTGAACCCATCGCACAGTGAGAAACGTTGCGGCATTTTTGGAGCGTCTCCGAGTACGATGGCTGCGCGCTGGTTTCCAAGGTCAGTACTTTCCCCGCGAGGAGTCGCCGTTCGATCGCGGGACCGAACGACACGACTCCGACGATTTGTGTGTTGACGAGAATCGTCAGCGATGTGTTCGTCTTTTTGACCTCAACCGCCGCGCCCGGAAACTTGTCGCACAGTCGAGCGGCTTCAACCTCCGCGCGCTCGCGGTCTACTACAAAAAGTCGTTCTTCCTGAACGATCGAAGGGGCGTAGGTCATATACTTTCTGAACCGCGGATGGCTCTCGCCGCGGATGGTTTGCACCACCGTGGTCGAGAAGGCCACTCGAGGCTTTCCGCCTCGCGTTCCCCTTTGACTTTCGTCGCGAGCGTACGCGAACGGCTGCGGTGATGTCCATTGCAGTACCGTCGAGCACGATGCCTCGAAACCTCCGAACTCGGTGGTGGGTTGGAAAACCCGAGGGACGACGCGAACGATCTTGGCGGTTGATTTCTTCACCTGTTCAACAAAGACCACGGGCCCGATTGGAGCGCCGTCGCGATCGATGCTCGAGGCGAGGCCGTCGCCGACGCCGACGTCTTTTATCGCGATCGGTGTCGGCGCCGTTCGCGCGCCGTTTCGCTCCAGCAAGACGAGCTGGGTCATAGAACCGTACGCCGGCGGCGTGTGCTCCGTCGGCAGCGTGCGCACGCTCGCGTCCTGCGCCACGTCATCAGGAATCCTCGCGACCCAACGCCATAATCGCTCGCCGGGTTTCCTCGACGGCTCCTCCGTCGGTATGCCGACAATCAACCGCCAAAAAGATCCCACGGTAACATCGCTAAGTATATCGACGTTTTCCCGTAAATACCGTTCCGCAACATGAATCGCCTCCGTCCTCGTTTGACACCAAACGGGCAATCCCGTGGGGTTGTCCCGCGTGGCGTACGCGTACGCGTCTTCCTCCGCGACGATGACCGCTTCTCCCGGATGACGTCCGTCCGCTGCTCGGCGCTTTCGCACCCGCGTGTACGGTAGATTCTCCGTCGCTTTAAACACTCGCAGCGGACCGCGACGCTTCCACACCGCACAGCGCTTCTTTGCCCACGCCTGCGCGATCTCCCGCGACGGCGCGACGAAGATTGTCGTCGTCGCGTCTGCGCATTCGACGTCGACGCGATCCTTCGAGTCGGCCACCTGTACGCGAGTCGACACAGAGGAATACCGAATCCTCTTTGAGATCGTCTTCTGTTCTTCTAAACTCACACGGATCCCCCTGCAGTCGACGTATTCTCCAGACGTCAAATCAGGAGCCGCCGCCGTCGGATCTAGTTCGGCAGAGGCCTTGTTCCTCGTTACCTGAATTGAAAGGGAGGGAGACACGACGATGGTCTCGCGCGCCCCGTCCGCGTCCGTCGTCAACGTGAAGCTGGTCGGTTCCGCGATGCTTTCAGCGTGAATCGCGAGGATTCGGCGTCCGTCCGCCATCCTCGGAGGGCCGAAGAGGCGTAGGTGACGACCTCCGTCTGCGGCGGGCGCGACGCGCGCTCTCGGCCTCGCCAACGCATCCGTCTCGTTCGAACCACGCCCGTCGCGCTCGTCGGTCGACGACACGTCCGTCCCGCGCCCCGCGCCGTCGCCGTCGGACCGTCGGTAAATGTCGGACCCAGTCGCGCGCGCCGGCGCCGGTACGTCGGCGCCGAGCGCGCGCAACTTCCCATCCACGCCCCCTCCACGGACAATGGCCAACTCGTCCTCGCCCTCCCGACGCGCGCGCTTCTGTGCCTTTTTCGCGAGTTTCGCATCTTCCGCGACTACGTCATCTCGCCTCTCCTCCAGACGGTCCGGGATGGCGAGAAGTTTGGCCATGTCATCCTCCGTGACATCCGCCCACATTTTTTTTACTTCTTCAACCTGGTAATGGGGCAACGGTGCGTACCGATCGCCACCGCCGCCCCCTACGGAAGAAACCTCGCACGTCGTAACAGCCATCTCCGCCGACGCCACGCGAAACAATTCGTCGGCCTCGCTCTGCGTCCTCGCCGACGCGCTCGCCGACGCCGTCGTCGACATATCGCCCCACCTCAACCGCGGTGCAAACGCCGGAAGGGGAATTGAAAGGCGATGAACGTCTCCTGAATTCCAATTGCTCGTCCCCGCGCCAACCCGTGCGCTCCGCACCCGTCCTCGCACTCGTTCGACGCGTCGCCCTGCGCGGTCGGACGCCTCTGTCAGTCATCGTGCATTCCGAGAGAGTGCGTGCGTCGAGACAGTGCGTGCGTCTTCACGTCCGAGGACGATCGATGCGCCCTCCCGCGCGCATCGAAAATCCCTCTCGTCGAGTTCGTACCGCATCGTCGCCGTCATCCCGTCGCGCGCTCCCCGGCGACGCGGGTATCGCGCCGCCGGGGAGTGTCGCGAAAGGCGGCGACGATCTGGACGTTCGGGCGACCGTCGGCGCGCGCGTCGCGCCGCGGGTATCGCGTCGTCCGCGACCGCGCGCGTCGATATTCGTACCTCGTGTATGCCTCGCTCGCGCGTCGTCAACCTGTTTTGTCGTCGCGTCACGCGTCACGTGGTGACGACGAAAGCCGTTCTTGTCGTTTTCAAAATCGTATTCCGTCGTTTTCAAACGCGTGCCGTCGATATCACGAATTTTCGACGCATTCGCGCGGGGCGCGCAGATGATGGTCAAAAGATGTCACTATATACGCCTATGTACACCATGTAGAACAGATAAACTTTTTTATGTGAATTAAAAAAAATTTGATAGGCTTAGACGGCCTTAAGTATGGACCGTACCTTCAACGGGGCTCGAACCCGCGACCACAAGCTTACACTATGGGCGCAATCGCACTATTACGTGCGGTTGAATTGAAATGTACTGATGTGCATGCACCTCGACTTATTTCGTCGAGAAGCCACCTGTATATAAGAGGCTTGCGCTCTACCAACTGAGCTATGAAGGCGACTCACGCCCTTCGGCGTGTTCATGTGTGCTACATGAGGTACCAAGAGTGATTTTTCGTTCCCGACGTGACGTTGAGTCGTGTATGGTGAGACTTATGGGTCGTACGTACGTCATACATACACAGAGAGAGCGTCAAACGGACGACGGGTGTGAGGTCGTCGAGGAGACGACGCGTGCGACGAGACGACTCACTTTGATGAAAAAATTATACACGTGTCTTTCTTGGTGTTACAGAAGGAAGAGTTTCGGTTACGGGTGTCGAACGCCTCTACGGGTCTACGGCGGGTACGCGTTCGCGGTACTCACGTTACGTACGACGTCTCTCTCGTATTCTCTCTCTTCACACGATGAGAGGCGAGAGTGAATCGTCGGCGGGTGCCCGGAACGTCGTCGCGCCTCGGAACGTCGGCGCGCCTCGGAACGTCGGCGTCTCCTCACTCGCCGACGCTTTGCCGAGGATAAAGCCCGCGGGCGTGTTCATCGACGGAACGTTCTTTTTGTGTTTCGCCGCCGCGTTGGACAATTTTTGAAGTTTCTTCGTAGAAGGAGACGCGTCCACTCGGATCAACTCGGCGATTTTGGCGACGCAGGCGAGAAAGCCGAGAAACGCCGAGCCGTACGCGAAGAGCGCGCTCGCGCGCCCGACGACGTCGAGCGCAGATCGGAACGCTTTATCGCGCTGTAACGCGCGTTGTAATCGCAACGCTTGTTTCTGTGCGTGCATCAACCCTCCGTAAGAGGCGTACGACGTCGACGAGAGCGAGTCCCAGTTGACTTTGGCGCCGAACCACCACGAGAGGGCGAACGCGCCGCCCTCGACGACGCACTTTCTGCCGAGCGAGTCGTTCGAGGACGTCTTCGTCGCGAACGACGTCGTGACGACGACGACCATTCGCACAGCCACTCGAAGCATCACCACCGCGACGGCACTCGCGCGCGCCATCTTGTACCTCCGCGACGAACGCCGTTTCGTCTTCGTCTCGACGTCGTCTTCGTCGCGAATATCCAACGCGTCGACGATTCTCTCCATCGTCGCGTTCCACGCGTCTTCGCCTCCTCGTCGTCGTACACCGATGATCGGGGACACGCTCAGATCCACGATTGCCGGTTCGTTCGTCGTCGCCGGCGTGTTGGCCGGCGTCGGCGCCGCTCGCCGTGTCCGCGCCTCCTCCTCGGACGGCGACGCCGCGAGACGCGCGAGCGACTTGAACACGGCCAACGTCTCGCTCACGGACCGACTCGCGCGTGTCGCATCGCGCGCACCACTCCCCGGCGTCAAAACCACCGTCGAGTCCGTGGTGTCGTCGTCACCGCTCGCCGCCGGCGCGTCCCACGCGCCCGACTCGAACGCGCGCAACGCCGCGTCCGCGTCCGCGTCCTCCGCCTCCTCGTCCTCGTCCTCGTCCTCGTCCTCGTTGATCACCAACGCTCGCACTCTCGACGCGTGTTTCGCGCTCGTCACTCCCGGCGTCGATCCCGCGAGGTACGCGCGCGGGGACGTCGTCGTCGTCCTCGTCGTCATCGTCGTCCTCGTCGTCGCGTTCGCGCGACTCTTCCCCCTCGCCGGACCGAGGTCGATGATTCGTCCCGCGTTCACGTCCACGTCACCGAGCACCGCGCGCGAGCGCCGAGCGCGTCCCACGACCTCACATCGCGATTTCCCATCAACGAACGTCTCCCCCGTCGCCGTCGTCGTCGACGCGTCGTCGTTCTCCTCGTCATCGCTCTCGACGCACGCGCGCCAGCTCAGGCGTCTGCGCGCGGAATCTCCATCTTTCGTCCTCACGCTCGTCATCGCGCGTCGTTATCGAGTCGTCGTCGTCGAGTCGTCGTCGTCGCGATGTCGTCGTCCGTCGTCAGAAGTCCACCCCACGACGTCGTCGTCGACGTGTGTCGCCGTCGTCCCGGCGCATTCATTCCTCCATCCATCCGCCCGTTCGCGTTCCCCCACGTGCCGACGACGCTTTATCACCGCACACACTGTTTGTCCATACACAGTCCGTCCTCTGGTGAGTCCCGACCGGTCGTGACCCCTCGATGTGCCCCCGACCGTGCGCGACTGACTCGAACGAATGAATCGATTTCAAACGCGCTCGGCGGCGGCGCGGTCGAGAGTGGGACGACCGACCGACGTGTGTCGTCACACGGAGACGAACGCGTACGGGTGACGGGATGACGCGCGCGAATGCGGTGGATACGGTCGTCGTCCTCGATTACGGGTCGCAGTACACGCAGTTGATCGCGCGACGTGTGCGGGAACTGGGCGTGTACTCGGTGCTCCTGCCCGGGGATGCGGACATGGAGCGGATCGAATCGCACGCGCCGAAGGTGATCGTGCTCTCGGGAGGGCCGAATTCGGTGCACGCCGTCGGGGCGCCGAGCGTGCCGACGGAGTTTTTCGAGTACGTCGAAAAGAAGAAGATTCCAGTGTTGGGGATCTGTTACGGGATGCAATTGCTCGTGCACGCGCTCGGGGGACGCGTGGAGTCGGGGGGCGTCGCCGAGTACGGACGGATGCCGGTGGTGTATCAGACGAACGGGAGCGCGTTGTACGGTGAGAAGAGTCAGAGCGGGGAGTCAGAGCAGGTGTGGATGTCGCACGGGGACGAGGCGACGAAATTACCGGACGGGTTCGCGTGCGTGGGCAAGTCGGAGGGCGGCGCCGTGGTGGCGGTGGAGGACGTCGCGCGTAACCTGTACGGGTTGCAGTATCACCCGGAGGTGACGCACAGCGAAAAGGGTTTGGATACTTTGCGACGGTTTTTATTCGACATCGCGGGCGTCAAGGCGGAGTGGTCGATGGCGAACGTGTTGGACGAGCAGATTGAAATCGTCAAAAACGCGGTGGGTCCCGACGCGCACGTCATCTGCGCCTTGTCCGGCGGCGTCGACTCCGCGGTCGCGGCGACTCTGGTGCACAAGGCGATCGGTGATCGTTTACACTGCGTCTTCGTGGATAACGGTCTGTTGAGATTCAAGGAGCAAGAGCGCGTGATGGAAATGTTCAAGGATCACTTGCACCTTCCCGTCGATTGCGTCGATCACAGCGAGCCAATGCTCGCGCGTCTCGCCGGCGTCAGCGATCCGGAAAAGAAGCGCAAAATCATCGGCGCCGAGTTCATCGAGTGCTTCAAGAACTTCAAGGGCGAAATAGAAAAGCGCACGGGCGTGCGACCGACGTTTTTGGTGCAAGGCACGCTCTACCCGGACGTCATCGAATCGTGCCCGCCGCCGGGAAGCGACCAAAAGCACTCGCACACCATCAAGTCGCACCACAACGTCGGTGGATTGCCGAAAGAGCTCGGATTTGAACTCGTCGAACCGTTGCGCATGCTGTTCAAGGATGAAGTCCGCAAGCTCGGCGCCATCATGGATGTGCCGCGCGCGTTTTTGGCGCGTCACCCGTTCCCGGGTCCGGGTCTCGGCGTTCGCATCCTCGGCGACGTCACCAAGGACAACGCGCTCGACATTCTTCGTCGCGTGGACGAAGTTTACATCAACACCATCCGCGAGTTTGGTATTTACGACGAAATCTGGCAGGCGTTCGCGGTGTTTTTGCCCATCAAGTCTGTCGGCGTGCAGGGCGATCAGCGCTCGCACTCGCACGTCGTCGCGCTTCGCGCCATCACGTCGAGCGACGGCATGACGGCGGACTGGTACCCGTTCACGGTCGATTTCTTGAAGACGGTGAGCACGAGAATCACGAACACCGTCAAGGAGGTGAACCGCGTGTGCTACGACGTGACGTCCAAGCCGCCGGCGACAGTCGAGTGGGAGTGAGAAAAACGCAAAGATACAAAAAAATACCACCACCACGATGTTGTAATGGACAACGGACGTACTGTGAAAAGAAAGGAGTCGTGACGTAAAAAGCCTACTCGAAGTGAACCGACGTGAACGCCGCGGACGACTAAACTAAACTAAATCGACTGAAAAGCGGCGTCTCTCTCGCATCTCGTTCGCCGCGGTCGATCGCGACCGACCGACGACGGCGAACTCAAAGTCTTGAATGCGCTCGATCGCGCGCGCTCAGTGGCTCGAAATCGGAACCTTTAGGCGCGGAGGTGCCTTGTCTTCCTCGGATTCCTCCTTTGGAACCTTTTGAAGGGTCACCGTGAGCAAACCGTTCCTCATGCGACAATCGATCTCGTTCTCGCCGATGACGGCATCGTCGGGAAGTTTCATCTGACGATCGAGTTTCCCGAAGTGTCGCTCGTGAACGAGCCATTTGACCTCGCCTTCGTCTTCCTCTTCACTGGCGCGGTGCTCTCGCTTGGCGCTGATGTGTAAGACGCGCTGTTCGGGATCGATTTCGACGTCGACGTCCTTGATCGTGAGCCCAGGAAGCTCGCAATTCACCGTGTATTTCGTCGGTTCCTCGATCGCCTCTGTCGCGGTCGCGCACAAACGAACGCCACGATGCACGCGCGTTCGATACGGTACGGTCAGTCATCACCTCTGAGACTCGCGTCGCGTCGCGGAAAAGACGTCTTCGAGGGTCTCTCGTCTCGTCTCGCACCGACTCGAATGCGCAACATCTCCGGCGGCGCCAACACGTGCGCGCGATGGAACCCCGATCCAGCCTGACTCTCAAACTTCTCGAGCATCTTTTCCATCGACGTTTCACCGAACACGTCGCCCATCATCTGCATCATCTCCTCCATTGCGTGCGGCATCAGCGTCAGCGGCGACGTCTGCACCAAGAGATTGGACAAGGGCGAAGACGGGTACATGTACCGCGACACCGGCGCTCTCGCGCGCGGTTGTTTCGCCGGCGTCGACGACGCATTTTCACCGCGTGTTTCTTCCTGCGCCGCCTGCGGTGATTCCGCGCGCGTCGTCGTCGTCACGCCTCGGTGCGCGCGCATCGCGCGATGCGCGCGGAAAGACGTCAGTCGCATCGTCGTCGTCATCGCTCGCGCGCCAAGCATGGCGTGCGCGCGAGTAAAAGTCGTGGGAATTTTTCTTCGTTCGTTCGAGCGCGTTCGCTCGCGGCGTCGTCCGTCGCGTCCTCGATAGCGCGGCGTTGAACTGTGACGTTTCTCGTTCTCGTGGGGCGTTCGCGCGTCTCGTCGTTGCGCGTCGGCGCGACCTCACGTCGGTCGATCACGACACGCGTTCGAGGCGTCGCTCGATGGACGCGTTCACACGTCTCGCGTCCTCGCGCACCGATTGAAGAACGGCGCGGTCCTTCGAGCGGTCCTTCGAGCGTGTTCTTCGCGCATCACAATCTTCGTACGATTCATTCTCCGAGGTCGAGAGACATCATCGCGTGCATTCCCGCTCGTGTCGCGTCATCGAGCGACTCGCTCGGAACGTCGGGTCCATGTCCGACGCGACGGACGCGGCGACGGTGATCGCGCGCGCGACGGTCTCGTCCGCGGCGGCGCCGGCGGTTCCGGTGACGGTGGAGTCGACGGCGACGACGTCTTCGGATGCGAATGCGAATCCAGCGCATTTGATGCGTCGCGCGGAATCGGTGATGGAGGCGCGCGCGCGCGCGCGCGCGAGGGAAGACGCGGTGCGCGACGGTGCGCCCGGTGCGATCGTTCGAGGCATCGCGAAACCGGGCGAGGACGATTGGTGCGCGCGGGGTGGAGGGGGCGGGGACGACGACGGGGACGAGGACGGCGACGGGGACGCGCGGCGGGACGGGCCGCCGGCGTCGCCGCCGACGGCGTCGCCGACGCGAGACGGGGTGAAGCGCGCGCGAGGTATCGTTTCTGAGGAGGAGGAGGAGGAGGAGGAAGAGACGGACGCGGAGGTGGCGGATGAGGCGTTTAAATCGGGCAAGGCGGCGCTGCAGAGACGCGACTTTGAGGAGGCGTTGCGGTTGTTCGCGTACGCCGAGGCGCGGTTACCGCGTCGGTTCGCGGATGCGCGCGAGAAATTACTCAAGACGATCGATCAGACGCGCGCGTTGATCGAACAGGGAGCAGAGGAGGAGGAGGAGGAGGAGGAGGAGGAGGAGGGCGACGACGGCGCGACGGCGGAGGACGAGGCCGGCGAACGCGTCGACGACGACGCGTACGTCAACGACGACGCGTTCGATTCCGCGACGGATGACGGGTGGAGCGAAACCGACGCGTCGCTCGCGGACGACGCGTACAGAACCGCGGTGTGGTTGCTCAAGACGGCGTTGGAGGAGGACAGGACGCCGGATAAGGAGAAGATTCGCGATTTATTAGTGCGCGCGAGACAATTTTGTCCTCCGTCGTGCGGCGGCGCGGTGGAGCGCATCGACTCTCTGTTGGATCGTCTCGATCGGTATTAGCGACTAGGTACTAGCGATACTAGAATACAAACAACAGCGATAGTCTACAAGGGGGAGGGAAAGAATCGTTTTCCCGCGAACAAACGAAGAATCATACGTCGGCGCGCTTTTCACAAGCCGTGATCGACGAACATCTCCCTCGCCACGCGGTGTAAGACGGCGTGTCTGCTCGCGAGTTCGTCGATGTCTGGCGAGTACCCACCGCCGACGACGCCCGCGATCGGAATCCCTGCGCCGATGACGGTGTCTAGAACCATGCGTTCGCGCCGATACAAGCCTTCGACGGACAACTCCAAGTGTCCGAGCGAATCGTTCGCCGTCACGTCTACGCCGGCGTCGTAGATGACAAAATCGGGCCTAAACTCTTCGAGACTCTCTCGAAGCGCGCCGGAGACGACGGACATGTACTCGTCGTCGCCCATGCCTCGCGGAAGCTCGACGTCTCGCGTCGACGTCGCCTTGCGCGCCGGGAAATTCGACGCGGCGTGCGCCGAAAACGTGTACACGCGAGGCTCGTCTCGTAATATCGACGCGGTGCCATCGCCCTGATGCACGTCCAAATCCACGATCATCACGCGAGACGCCGCGCCCGCGTCGAGCACTCGCAACGCGCTCACCGCCAAATCGTTGATGATGCAAAATCCGCTCCCCCTGTCTTTGTGCGCGTGATGGGTCCCTCCCGCCGTGTTCACCGCCAATCCCGTCTGAAGCGCCAATTCACACGTCAACATCGTCCCCGACACCTCCATCAGCGTTCGCTCCACCAAATCATCCGACCACGGCAATCCAATCTCTCGCGTCGCCTTTGCGCTCAGCGCGCTCGCGCACACCGCCCGCGCATACGTGTCGTCGTGCGCCGCGCACAATTCATCCAACGTCGGCGTGCGCGCCGGCACGAAGACGTTCGCGTCATCCACGATCCCTTCCGAACGACACACGTCGTACACGCGCTGAAACACCGACATGGGAAACCGATGATTGGGCGGCATGATTGGTTTACTGTACGAGACGTGATGCACCACGGGGACGCGCCCATTCGCCCCCGGTCGCCGCGTCGACTCGAACGCGTCCACCGCGGACGCGAACGCGCGAGTGACGACGCGAGGCGTCATATTCGCGCACCGCGCGAGCGTCGCCGCGAGCGCGCGCATGTCTCTGCCGCGACGCCCATCATCAAGCCCCCTGGGCATTCTCGTGCGCCACACGCGCGCGCGTCGTCATGCTCGCCCGCCTCGCCTCGCGCGTCTCGCGCGCGCGCCCGACCGACGCGACTCGCGTTCTCGTGCGCGCGTTCGCGTGACGAAGCGCCCTCGGGAACGCCCCGCCGACGCGCGTGCACGTGGAATACGACGAGTCGAGGCACCTCGACGCGTTTCTCATCGTCGCCGACGCGCTCGAGGAGGCGTTCCCGAACGTCTTGGTGGACGGGAACGACGCGCGCGCGCTCTCGAACGAAACCCCACGCCAAGGCTCGTTCGAGGTGGTCGTGTGCGATCGCACCGTCGAGGCGGAGCACGGGGAGGACGCCGCGCTCGCCTCGGTCCTCGGCGAGACCGCGGCGTTCAGCGCGCTCGCCGCCGGTCGACCACCGACCGCGCTCGAGGTGATCGAGGCTTTGGAAACCATCGTCACCGCCGATCGATTGGGCGTCGCCGACGGATTCACCACAGGGTCCACGGGATGCGGCTGAGGCCCTTTCGCGCGTCCGCGAAGCGCCTCTCCAAGCGCCTCCACGCGAACGAACGAATACCCATGACACGCGCGCGTCTCAAACGTTTCACCACGAAACGCACGCGCGCGTCGACCCATTTCGATTCGTTCGTCGCGCATGTACGTCGACGACGTAGACACGCGTCGCACACGCGCGCTGAGAGACGCGTGACGCGATAGATACGAAACACTACCGAGAAAACGAACCGTCATTCGCTTTTTCGCCTTCATTCCGAGACGACGACGACGCGTTGACCGCACCTCGCGACGCGCGCGCATCGATCGATCGACGTCCCGCGTTCGCGCGTTCGATCGATCGAATGGTGGACTCGTCCTCGTCCACGCCTTCGCGCGCGCGTCGCGCCGTGGCGCACGCCGTGGCGTCGCGCGCGACGCGCATCGACGCGTCGCGTCATCACGCCGCGACGATGATGGAGATGATTAAAGAGACGACGACGGACGACGGGGACGACGGAAGGGCGCGACGACGACGGGCGAGGGTGCGTGAGACGGTCGCGCGCGTCGCGGTCGTCGCTCGATGCGTCGATCGCGGTCGGTCGGTCGGTCGGTCGGTGGTCGCGCGCGCCGTGTGTCATCATTCATTCGTAGACTGACGAAGGACATTTTCGTCGCCGGGAGAATCGCGCAGAGAGAATTGGAACGAGAGGTGACGCGATTGCGAGAACACGCCGAGGCGATGACGTCGGCGCTCGCGCGCGATGATTTGGAGGCGTCGACGCGGGCGAGGGCGGAGACGGCGGTGCGGGAGTGCGCGGCGGATATCGCGTGGTTCGAAACGGCGACGTCGGCGGCGGAGGAGGAGGCGGAGGCCGAGGAGGCGGGTGAGGAGGAGGAAGACGCGGCGCGCGAACCGACGACGCCGAAGAAAACGGAGGCGCGCGATGCGAACGGGGGGGCGCGACGCGGGACGACGTCGACGTCGTCGACGCCGGATGGGTCGTCGGGAAAGAAGAAGAAGGCGAGACGCGACGGCGACGCGACTCCGATCGAGTCGCCGACGCGGGCGGATGGGCCGCACCCGGATGCGTTCATTTTTGATTTACCGGGAGACGGGGCGTTGACGCTGGAACAACTATCGGCGGGTGGACACGCGTATCGCGCGCGATCGTCGCGAAAAGACGCCGAAGAAGACGTCGAAGGAGACGCAGTCGCCGCCGCCGCCGAACCCGCGCGAGAGGCCACCGACGACGACGCCGACGTCGAATACGACGTCGGTGTGCGCATATGCGGCGTCACCGTGCGTGACCCGAACGTTGATCATCGTCTATTGGAGATGGGAATGCGGAACTTGCCGCCGGATGGTTCGCCCGATCGCCAATGGCGCCTCTCGTCGGCGCGCATCGAGGCGAAACGCGCGGCGAAGACGAACAAGTGCGCCAATATTCCCGCCTCGTATCCCACCAAGGCGCCTCACGGATTGGTGAACCCAGAACTCTTCAAACGTCTCGACGCCGACGCCCTCTTCTTCACCTTTTATCACGGCCGAGACGTCACGCGAACGCTCGCCGCGCGCGAGCTCGCCGCCTCCAACTGGCGATTTCACAAAACGCTCGGCTGCTGGTTTGCGCGACTCTCCCCACCCGACGTCATCGACGAACACGAGGGATTCGAGACCGGTCAGGTGATTTACTTCGATCACAACATGCGCGTCAACGAAGCCGACTCGTCGTCGTCGGGATGGTGCCAACGCAGTCGAAGCAACTTTACCAGTCGATACGAAGACTTCGCGTGACCGCTCACCTCGACCGTCACCGCGACGCGCGTTCGTTCATTCGTTCACGCGCACGCACGCACGCACACACGCACACACACACACACACACACACACACGCACACGCACGCACGCACGCATGCATTCACACACACGCATACGCATCGACGAATCCATTCCCCGAACGGCGCGTTCAAACGCCTCGACCCCAGCTGTCCCTCGCCACTCATTCATCCGCAGACGCCCGCGCGCGGGATCGCGATCGCGATCGTCTCGCCCGCCCGCGACGTCGACGGCATGCACGACTACACCCTCACCGTCCCCGACGCGGATGGTAAATCGCGTCGGTTCGTCGTGCGCTTCCCGTACGTCGCGTATGAGAATCAGGTGGTGTTCATCGAACGCGCGCTCGGCGCCATGGTTCGCGGTGAATCGGCGCTGTTGGAGTCCCCGACGGGGACCGGGAAGACGCTGTGTTTACTCGCGGCGTCTCTCGCGTACGCGCGCGCCGCTGGGAATCGAAAGAAGCGAAAGTTTCGAGAGGATGTGCGATCGATGAAGGCGACGTTGCGGCGCGGGGACGTCGACGAGGCGGAGACGACGCGAGGGGGGCATGCGTCCACGTCGGCGCCGACGACGGTGGAGACGATCGATTACACCGATGAAGTGGTAAAGAGAGAGCGGACCAAGGCGCCGGTGGTGGTGTACGCGACGCGGACGCACTCGCAGGTGAGTCAGGTGGTGCGAGAGTTGAAATTGTTGGATCCGACGACGCGCGCGACGACGCTCGCGAGTCGAAAGCACGCGTGCGTGAGGAAAGACGTGCGCGAGATGACGGGTAAACGACAGAATGATGCGTGTTCGAAACTGTTGGCGGAGCGCAAGTGTAGCGCGAAGAACACGCTCGATATGGGGTTGGAGAAACGATTGATGAATTTTCAGTTGTTCGGCGACGGCGTGGACGACATCGAGGATTTGCTGAAAAAGGGGCAGAAGAATGGACCGTGTCCGTTTTATCTCTCGAGAACGCGATGCGCGGACGCGGAGATCATCTTCATGCCGTACAATTACTTGCTCGATGCCGACGTGCGGAGAGGTTTGGACATCGCGTGGTCGGAGGCGGTGGTCGTCGTGGACGAGGCGCACAATCTCGAATCCTCCGCCGCCGATAGCATGAGTTTCTCGCTCACCGCGGGTACGCTCGCAAAGGCGATCAAGGAAGCGAAGCGCGCGAACGAGACGAAACTCACGTACGACGACGACAGCGGCGAAGGCATCGTCCTCGAAGGACAGAGGGATGTTTTTGAGCGCGGAATGGGCAAGGAGGCGGCGGCGTTCAAGGCGGAAGACTTTGAGCGTTTGGCAAAGATGCTCGTGCAACTCGAGCAAAACATCGATTCGATCTGCCGCCAATCGAAAGAGGGGCAAAAGAACGGTATGGGCGAGCGCGTCGGTGACGGAAACCTCATCTACGAAATTTTGGAGGCGCTCAACGTCACAGACGATACGTACGAGCACTTCACCGCGCTCATGCGAGCCGCCGCCAAGACGGTGCTCCTCGGTGGGGACGTCCTCAATCACGCCGGCGAGACCGACACTCCGCTCACGTCGTTCGCGAACTTCATCAATCGCATATTCAAAGACAGATTTCCAGAGTATTTTTGTACTCGACTGGGCCCCGATTTAGATAACAAGTTGAACGCGAGCAATCGCGAACGAGAGGGCGCGACGTTGTCGTACTGGTGTTTCTTTCCGGGTTTGTGTTTGAAAGAATTGATCGAGAAAGAAGTTGGTTCATTTTTACTCGCGTCTGGTACTCTTTCACCGATGGAATCGTTCGCTTCCGAACTCGCGATGGAGTTTCCGGTTCGCCTTGAAAATCCACACGTGATCAAGCGGAACCAAGTTTGGGGTGGCGTAGTCACTCGGGGCCCGAACGGGAACGTTTTAAACAGTTCCTTCAGATTTAGAGATACGATTGAGTACAAAAATGAGATAGGTCAAGTTATTCTGAGCGCGATGAAACTGATTCCGGATGGTTTATTGGTGTTTTTTCCGTCGTACGGCGTCATGCATTCGTGCATCAAGCACTGGAGATACACCGGCGTGTGGAGGGTCATGGAGTCGAGTAAGAAATGCGAGGTGGAGCCATCGAACGCTGAGGAGTTTAAAATCGCGTATGCGCGTTATAACGAAGTCATCAATAGTGGCATTGGGCCCGGCGCGGCGTTTTTCGCCGTGTGTCGAGGTAAAGTGAGCGAGGGCATCGATTTCGCGGATAAAGCGTGTCGCGGTGTCATCCTCACCGGTATCCCTTACGCCGGCGCAAAAGATCCTCTCGTCACAAACAAACGAAAGTATCTCGATCGTCGCAAACTCGAACACGGTGGTTCATATTCTGGGAACGAGTGGTACTCACAGACGGCGATGCGAGCGGTGAACCAGGCGCTCGGTAGAGTGATTCGTCACAAGAACGATTTCGGGGCTGTGATCCTCGCGGATGAACGATTCGCGGATGAAAACGCGCGAAACCAATTGTCATTATGGCTGAGACCTTCGATTCACGTGCATTCAGTCTTCAGTGGCGCCGTGAATGGTTTGAGAGATTTCTTCACAGGATGGGAGGCGAGCGGATCGAAGAGCAAACCAGTCGCCCAGCCCGCCACGTTTGCCGATGTATCCGCACCGCGACTGTCGGCGCTGACAAACACCAAGAAAAAAGCGCACACGGGAGATGCGCCTAGAAACGCGTCGATCGCCTCGCTTGTTCGACAGTTTACGAAGGATCAGGATGAGGCGGACGCCCCGACGCGCCAACAATTCGTAGTGTCGACGCAGAAAGTACCGCTTCGGTCGACCGCGGCGGAATCCACTCGAGAGGCACTGAGTAAGAAGACGAAAGAAGCGATGAAGAAGTCTTCACTTCTCACGCAACTCTCTAAATTGCGCGGCGGTGAACAGGAGTCAGAAGCGAACCCAAAAGATGAAAACGAGGCACCGACGAGCTCGGAGCGTACAAAGCTCTTCATGCGGCGCGCTCAAATGGAACTCTCTCGCGAATCGTACGACGAACTCCTGGCAGAACTTAACAAGGTCAATTCGCCGGATTTCAACATCGGCAATCTTCTCCGCGTCGCCAATCGCGTCCTCAAAGCTCCAGAAAATCCCAAAGGCTTGTACGCGCTCTTCGGAGAGTTCGTTCCAGCCGCGCACAAGCCCACCTACGAGAAGCATCGTCAAGCGCTCATAGAGCGTCACAAAAAACTCAAAAGCGAGAAATTGGCCAACGCCGCACCCGGCTTGGCCGTGGCTACTTCTCCGCGTGAGTGCGTCGTGTGCGCCGAACCGTGCCGCCAACCTTTCGAAGCGTCTTCGTGCAAGCACGTCGCATGTTACGCTTGCTGGCGACGCGTTCTCAAGCCAAACGGCCCTGGGACGTGTCCATCGTGCAAAAAGGACGTTCTCAAGCGTCATCTCGTGAAAAAGTTCTTCTGAAGACTCCGCGCGCAAAGTGTCCAGAGCGCGCAGAGGCTTACTCGCGAACGCACGGGGGCGTCGATGGCCCCTCCTCCGAGAAGTGCGTCGCGCTCGGAGCGCATCGCGACCATCGAGGCGTCACCGGACGTCGCCGACGCGCGTTCGGTACATCGCGCGTCGGTGGATCGCGCCGCGCGCGCGACGACGATTCGAGGCGCATGGTCCAATCATTGTTTACATAGAGACTCTAGTATTTGCATTTGTGCATTAACGAGATGCGATTTAGCACTAACGACCACCCTCATCGTTAACCTAGTGAAATTCGCTCGAATTCGCTGGAATTCGCGCGCGCTTCGGGACTCTGAGACGCGCGCACGTCGCGCGCGTTCGCAAACATCGCGCGCGGCGGGCGTGGTGGTGTTGGATCTCGCCGTCCGCGCGAGATCGGGTCCTGGACGCGAGCGACGCGCGCGGAGGTCGTGATCAAAGGTTGAATTTGACGACGATCTGGACAATTTCGTGGGGACGATCGCGCAAATCGGAGCGTCGTGAGCGCGCGGGAGGTGATCGAGCGTCATGGCGACTCGACAGACATCTTTCCGGGCGCGTCCCATCGATATCACGTCGCAGTTGGCGCTGTTGCGCGATCCGGACGCGATCAAGGATGAGCAGGTGGTGCAGCGAGAGGTGACGCACGCGCACAAGGCGTTGGATAAGGAGAACGAGGAGGTGCTGACGAAGAAGACGACCGCGGGGGTGAGTGAAATTCCTATTCCAGAGATTTTAGACGTGTCCTCGTACGAGAAGGATTACCCAACCAACTTTAAGCAGCCCGAGTATTATTTGCGTTCGAAGCTGTCGTGCGGGCTACCGCCGGAGACGACAAGTTACGTGGAGTACGATTTAGATAACGAGGACGAGGACTGGTTAGATGCTTACAACGATGGAGCGGATGTGCTGCCCGCGGAAAAGTTTGAGGAGATGTTGTGGAAATTGGAGATCGCGTGCGGCGAAGCGAATGAGAAAATCATGAAGGCGAATACGTCCTCCGCGGCGGCGAGAGGACAGGTGATCAGCTACCAAGAAAAGGTTGACGCGCTGAGTGTGGTGACAAATTTACCGAAGGATAAGGCGCTCGAGTTGTTGCAAGAAATCAGTGGCAAACAAGCCATCCTCACGGCGGTGTACGAATACTGGGTGGACAAGCGTAAAAAGTTCAAAAAGCCCATTTTGCGTCGTCTCCAACCGCCGCCAGCACCGAACGATACGAATCCGTTCAACGTGTTTCGTCCGCGAGAAAAGATTTCCAGACCGCAGACGCGACGTCGACGCGAGAATGACGTGTCGAGCTACGATAAATTGCGACAGATTCGCAAATCGTTTGACATATCCATAGGTATTCTCGAGCTCGTCATGAAGCGAGAGAAGCGGAAGAGTGAGCTGCTCGCCGTGGAGCAAGAATTGCAAAATCTGCAAATCAATCTTCGACACGAACCGAAGAGCGCTCACGAAGCCATCGAACAAAAAGCGATGGATGCGGACAAGAAGCGCATCAAGACGGAGACGCCGGAAGTTCAACCCAACAAGAATGTGGTCCTCGCGGGTGGCGCGGTGGAACTCATCAAGAAGCCGGACGGTCAGTACGTCGTCTTGGGCGACGACACAGGCGATATTGCCGGCCGCAAACGTCGTCGCGAGGTCGGCCTCGCCGCGATCGGTGGTTACCCACCGCGTCCCAGAGTTCAAATCCCGGTGCTGCCGTACAAGCCGCCGCCCGAGATTCCGGACATCGAAATGTTGTTCACCAAATCTCCGTCCATGGGTGCAGTGCGACCGTTCCTGTTACCGCTCGGTATCGATCTCAAGCACTGTCGTCCGCGGTACGGCCGCGCTGGTCGCATCATCTTCGATCGAAAGGATCCCATCACAAGGGAAGCTTTCACCGTGGACTCGGACGACGACGCCGATTCGGACGACGATGGCAATCCATTCATGATTCGCTCCGCCTTTGCGGTGGCGCATTGATTCTTAGCTTAAAATTTAGTATCCAAATTCGTGGGATGTGTAATGTGAGTCTCACACTCTTTAGTAAATGAAAGACGAGTTTGTTTTGATGGATTTTGCACAAGCTGCGTTACAATCGTCTGTGATCAAATGAGCTAAGATATCAACGCTTCGCGAGTCGTCCTCGTCGCCAACTTGGGGACGCTCACTTATCCTCCTCTTCGTTCCAGGAAGCGAACATCGCGCGACGCGCGTCGTCCGACATGCCCTTCGCGTTGACTCGTTCGTCTTCTCCGTCGTCGCCTCTGTCCCGAGACCGTTTCCTCCTCGGACTCCTGTCGCGGCTTCGATCTCTGTCCCGCCCGCCGCGATCTCTTTCGCGCTCTCGGTCTCTCCCCACGTATCGTCCGTACAACCGCTTGCGCATCGATCGTCCCAGCGGTTTCAAGTGCATAAAGTTGCAATAGCCTCCCCGAGCGCACGCGTTCTCCTCGTACTGCCGACACGTGCTCTCTTTAAAGTCCGTCACCGGCGAAAACTCGCAGTAAATCGGTCGACCGTCGTAATATCTCCCCTGTAACTTGTCCTTCGCCTTCGCCGCCGCCTCTTCCTCCCGAAACTTGACGTACACGTTACCCATCATGTGATCCGTCACGTTGTCGCACACGTTCACCCCCTCAATCTCCCCGCACGGATCCAACTCCTCGAACAAATCCTCCACGAACGCCTCAAAGTGTTCTTGCCCCTCCCCTCGCGCCGACTTGGCCCCGCTCTGCTCCCCTCTCGGATCCACCGACGCGTGTTCCGCCCGATACATGTGCGTCAACAAAATCGTCTGCGACGCCGTGGGTTTATTGTGCAAACGACTGCATCGGTCCCCGTGTCGACACGCGCCGATCTTAAAGTAAAACGGGCAGTTGACGCGATCCTTCTCCGTGCCGAAGATGCTCGCGAGGTGTTCAGCCATGTCGCCGTCGCCTCCCCGCCGAGCTGTGTCGATGGGCACGATCGAGCTCGAGCTCAAGAAGGATTGTTTTTTTCGCCGCGAAAATTTCGCGCCGCCGCCGCGGTGCTCGAGCGCGAATTGGGCGCGCGGGCGCACACGCCGACGCGCGGTCCGTCGCGCGCGATCGATGGTGAACGTACGAAAACGAAACGTCTCGGACGCGCCGACGAGCGCGCGCGCCATCGCGGCGCGCGTCAACGCGAGCGAGACGAACGCGAACGACGCGCTCGAGTTGCTGAAAACGCTGCGCCTGCGTGGGACTCGAGACTCGAGCGATGTGTTCGACGCTCTCGTCGCGCTCGAGCGGTTCTTTTGCGAGCGCGCGGCGAGAGGAGAGCTCGCGGAGCGTCGGCGGTTGGAGTCCGTGGACGAAGCGGCGTGGACGACGGAGGAGGCGGCGAGAGTGAAGTATCTGCGGTGGCTGGCCAAGCACCACGACGTCTTCGTGAGACGGGTGACGGATGTCATCGTCGACGGTGCGTGTGAGCCTCGAGTGCGCGTGTTGGCGCTGGCGGTGATCATGGAGGTGGTGAGGTGCGAGACGCCGGGGAAGTTTTCCAACGAATTGTACGAAAAGACGATGAAGAGGTGTGCGCGCGCCAAGTCGTGGAGCGGCGAGCTCTTGGGCTCGTGGGCAAAGAGGTACGCGTCGAGGGTGGACGTTCGGTATTACACCTACGTGGCGATGAAAAACATTGCGGGAGAATTGAGAGATGGGTCGTACGAACCGTCGGAGGAGGAAGCGGCGGCGAAGGATGTGGCGAGAAACGTGTACGACATATTAAACTCCATGCCGAGGACGTTCGAGGATCATCGAGGCGAAGGCGCCGAAGAGGACGAGGAGGAGAAGCGGCGGAAAGAGTTTGCGAGAATGCTCGCAAAATTGCGAGGCGGTCAAGGCGCGACTGGAGACGAAGATGAGGAGGAGAAAGAGGTCGGACCGTGGTGCGAAGACGCCGACTCGAGCGCCGTGGATTTAGAGGCGGCGAAAAAGCGACGAAGGACGAGCGCGGGCGCGGACGCGGAGACGACGGGTCGACCGAAATGGACCGAGGGCGTTCGACACCGTCGCGCGTTCAGTGACGCGTGGCTCGCGCTCTTACGCGCGGAATTCCCCGAGGACATTTACAGAAAAATTCTCACGCGTTTACACGTCGACGTCATGCCGCACATGGTCAACCCGCAGTTGCTCAGCGACTTTTGCGTCGATTCCATCGACGTCGGCGGGCTGACGGGTATGCTCGCGTTGAACGGCTTATTCGTCCTCATGACCCAGCACGGTCTGGAGTATCCGACGTTTTACAATCGTCTGTATCAACTCTTGGACCAATCGTCGCTTCACGCCAACCATCGACGCGGATTCTTCTCCCTCATGGATGTCTTCCTCAAGTCTCCGGCGTTGCCCGCTTACCTCGTCGCGAGTTTCGTCAAACGCTTCGCGCGTCTCGCGCTCCACGCACCGCCCGCTGGCATCATGGTGTGCGTCGGATTCATTCATAATCTTCTTCGGCGACACAAGTCGTGCGTCGTCCTCGTGCACAGAGAGACGCCGGAGGGAGAACCGGCAAAACTGGTGGAGAAAGACCCGTTTGTCGCCGAGGAAAACGATCCAGCGAAGACGAACGCGTTGGCGAGTTCGTTGTGGGAAATAGAGACGCTCAGAGCGCATTACTTTCCTCAAGTTCCTAAAATGGTGTCTCTGCTCGAGCGTGATCTCACCGACAGAGTAAAGACGAAAGAGCTCGAGATGGGTGATTTGTGCGCAGCGAATTACGGTTCGCTCGTCAAGGAGGAATTAGACGCGCGCGTGAAAAAGGTTGCCCTGGCGACGCACGCCAAGGCGTTCACGTCTCTCTTTGACTCGCCGGACGTGCGCGCGTGTTTCGGCGATGCCTTCGTCGCGTAATTGTAACAACACATTTGAAGACGATTAGATGAATAAACTACTGCACGCTAGCTCTGCCCTCATAAATATAACCGAGACGCTCGGCGGTGACGACGACCTCGTCGTCACGGTGGACCGACGACGTGCGCCAACGCCGGATTGAACACCTCGTACACCACGGTGATGGGCTCGCCGCCGCTCCAAAAAATGTAATGTCTCCCCCAAAACGGACCGGGCGTCCCGAACGCCTCCTCCAACGCCGCGTTCGTCCCTCGATACACTTTACGAATCTCCCGATGCAGCTCCACGTGTTGATTCCGGAGATTGGCCCACATGGACGCGTTCGCGTCCGGCATGAAATCCCGCATCGAGTCTTCGCTCCACCATGACGCCGCGTACACCGCCGGCGCGCCCTCCTTCCCCGTCACCTCCCCCGCGCGCAGAAAAACTTCTCGACGAACGACGTTCCCACGCAACAACGACGCGTCTCGAGGTCGTCGTCCACTCGTCGAAGTCTCGTTCGCCTCGTTGTTCTCCCCGTCGTCTCGCGCGCTCGCCACCGAAACCTCCACCTCGGTGCGGTCCCTCGCCCCGAGCACGCTCAGATGTCTCGTCACGCTCCCATCGCTGAGCAGCAACATGCGCCACGTCGGCGAGAGCGCGTCGAGCGCCTCGCACCCGCGACGTCCCGGCGCGCCCGCGATGGCGTCCGCGTCCTCCGTCTCAAAGCTCGTCTCGAGCGAACGCGCCCACGCGGACGACGTCGTTGTCGCGTTGTCGTCACCGACGCGCGCGACCCGAGACGACGCGCGGTACCGCCCGCGACGCATCGCGCCCACGGGCGCGCGCGAACGGGCGACGCGCGCGACGGACGCGCGATGGGCGCGCATGTCGCTCGGGACGTTCGTTGCGACGACGAGTGACGAGACGTCGCGAGTGCGCGACGCGTCCGATCGCGCGACGCGCGCGAACGACGCTAACGGACGCGACGAGCGACCTGTCGTCACTTTCCGCCGTCGTCGCCGCGCGCGGCGCGAGCGCGAGGGCGCGAGGGCGAGGGGCGTCGACGACGCCGAGGCGACGAAATCGAGCGCGCGAGATGACGACGACGACGCGGGCGCGTGGTGAAGGCGGCGACGGCGCGCGCGTGGAACGCGTGCGATGGCGCGCGAGCGACGACGAGGCGTCGGCGTCGGCGGTGGCGCGTGCGTGCGCGAGGAGCGAGGAGGGTGGGGGCGGGACGACGCGCGTACGGTCGAGCGACGGGTTCGCGACGGCGTCGTCTCTGTGGAAAGTTTACGACGTCGTCGCGAGCGTGGCGCCCACGAGCGAGGTCGTGCCCGTGTTCGATGGTCGCGGGGCGTCGGGGAGCGCGGCGGTGCGCGCGGACGCGGACGCGGACGCGGACGCCGGCGACGCGCGGCGCGAGACGTCGGAAGACGAAGAGACGCGAGTAGACGACGACGACGACGTCGGTCGCGCGGCGCGCGAGCGCGCGAGACATTGGCGCGAGATGGAGACATCATCATCGTTGTTGTCGTACGATTTCGTGCGCGACGGTGAGAAGGATAGCGTGAGCGTCGGCGGCACGTTTGACCGTTTACACGCGGGACATCGATTACTCCTCGCCACGGCGTTGCGTCTCACGAGACTCGGCGGCACGCTCTACGTCGGTGTCATGTCGGCGGAGATGTTGAAGAACAAGGCACACGGCGAGCTCGTGGAATCATACGCGACGCGCGCCGAATCCGCGCGCGCATTTTTAGCCGCGTGCGATCCGGCGTCGTCTGTCACCGTGCGCGTCGGTCCGCTCGACAACGGCCCACCCCTCGCCGCCACCGTGCGAGACATGTCCGCGCTCGTCGTCAGTCGCGAAACGATCACCGGCGCTGAAGCCTTGAACGACATGCGTCGAAGCGCCGGTTTCGATCCGTTGACGTTGGTGGTGGTGGATTTAGTCGGCGCCTCGAGCGCCGAATCCAAACTCTCGTCCACCGCGCTTCGCGCTCGAGACGCCGCGCGTCGCGCCTCCACCACCGATTGACCGACGCACGCATAAATCTGTAACAGTCGTTCCTCTGTAATCCATCCTTCGTTCACGCGCACCGTGACATCGTCATCGAGGGAACACGATCCATCCGCGTCCTTACGTCAAGTCTTAAAAGAGCACTTTATCCAGTAGACAGTCCGCGCCATTCATCCGCGCGCGGCATGGCCACCGCGCGCCCGCTATGGCTCGCGCGCGCGCCGGTTCGCGGCGCAAACGAATCGCGCTCCCGCGCTTCTCGCCTCACCGCGCGCGCATCGGACGAATGCGGCGCCATTCCGTTCGGGGACACCGCCGGCGCCATGGTCGTCTTCTCCCCCGACGTGCGCGTGACGACGGGGGATAACGACCTCATCGTCGGTGCGCACGACGCCGAGACGCCTGTTCGCATCGAACCGAACGAAATCTGTGGTCTCGTCGGCGCGAACGGGGCGGGGAAGTCGACGCTGGTGAAGTGTCTCTCGGGACGCCGTGGTGTCGGCGACGGCTACGCGCGCGTCGCGAGTTCGGCGTTAGTGGGCGTGTTAGAACAGACGGCGGTGAGTGGAAGCACGATGACGGTGGAAGAGGAAGCGATGTCGAGGATGACGCACGTGACGGCGGCGAGAGAGGCGATCGAGGAGGCGACGGAGGCGATGGCGAGGGGAGACGATGGCGCGGCGAGACGTTTGATCGAGGCGACGGAGGCGTACGACGCCGTGGGCGGGGCGACGGCGAAGAAGCGGGCGTCGACAGTGTTGCGAGGATTAGGTTTTAGTGATGTGATGATGCAGGCGCCGTGCGATACGCTGAGCGGGGGTTGGCAGATGCGCGTGGCATTGGCGAGGTTGTTGTTGAGTCCGGCCGGGGATTCGCAAGAGCGGGGCGTCAACGGAGGCTTGTTATTGTTGGACGAACCGTCGAATCACTTGGACTCGACGTCGAGGGACTGGCTCGTGAGTTGGATCAAATCGTATCCGGGGACGGTGGTGTTGGTGTCGCACGACGAGGAATTGTTGAAGTGTGTCAATCGCGTCATCGAGTTGCGAGGGCGCAAATTACACAATTTCAAGGGTGATTACGACAGGTTTTTGCGCGAACGCGAGGCGAGGCGCGCGGTAGCGGTGGCGTCGCTCGAGCGCGAGGGCGTCAAGGCGGCGAAACTGGATGGATTTATAAAAAAGTTCGGCGCCAAGGCGACCAAGGCGAGCGCCGCCAAGTCGAAACAAAAAGCCTTGGACAAGGTCAACGCCAAGATGGATGAGTATCGCGACTTGGCGGGCGAGGGCGAGCTCGGCGACGGACCCGGGGACGCGAAAAAAGTCATCCTCAAACTTCCGACGCCACCCAAGGGGGCGAGAGAGATCGTTAAGGTGAAAGATTTAGCCGTCGGGTACGCGTCGACGGATTCCGTCCTCGTCTCTGGCGTCAACGTCACCGTATCTAAAGGCGATAGATTACTCATCCTCGGTCCCAACGGCGCGGGGAAGAGTACCTTCTTAAAGACGATGGGCGGCGTCATCGATCCGATGGGTGGCGTCGTCGAATACGGCGAGGGCGCCGTCATCGGGTACTTTTCCCAAGATTTGGCGCAAGAGTTACCCGTCGACGTCGACGCATTGACGCACGTGTTGGACGTCGCCAGACGCATCGACAAAACCGTCACAAGCGAACGCGCGAGATCCGTCTTGGGCGCTCTCGGAATCAACGGATCGGCCGCCGTTGATCGAACGATCGGTTCGCTCTCCGGCGGCGAGAAGGCGCGCGTGGCGTTGGC
>Ga0181567_10000145_pt1 | contig 48425 bp, 41 predicted proteins | sample 101ome_14_FD_133761 | JGI IMG/M metagenome (GOLD analysis project Ga0181567, IMG submission 133761) | Coastal salt marsh microbial communities from the Groves Creek Marsh, Skidaway Island, Georgia - 101403AT metaG (megahit assembly) | ecosystem: Environmental > Aquatic > Marine > Intertidal...
CCGATTCACCGGTCGCGCCGCCTGAGGAGTCGAACGCGACGAGCCCATCGCCGGTGTCGAGGACCACCGAGTGGCTGAAGCTCTCGACGATGGCGAGACCCTCGCCGATCTCGGAGAGCTCGTTGGTCACCCGGTTGACGGGAACATCGAGCCGGTGGTGATCGATGATGTCTGCGGACAGATCGAGCAGGTCGGCCATCCCGTGACCGTACCGGGGTGGCCGTGACCGCCCGGACTCAGGCGACCTGTCGATCGGCGTAGGCGCCGTCGCGACGCAGCATCCGTCGATGCCATCGACGCGGCGTCAACATGAGCGCCCGCGGCTCGTCCTCGAACATCCAGCGGGCGAACTTCGCTCGACCCCAGCTGCCACTGCGCTCCACCGTCCGAAGCGCGAGTTCGGCCCCGCGCGCCGAGCCGAGCACCCGACCCAGCCGGCGCGACATCCGATGATCGGCGAAGAGATGGTCCCGCACCGACCGTTCGTAGGTGTCGGCCACCCGGGTATCGGCAGCATCGAGGATCGCCTCGGCGGCCAGTCGGCCGGTCAGCAGTGCCTGGCCGATTCCCTCGCCGGTCATGACGTCGGTCGCGGCCGCTGCATCGCCGGTGAGGAGGACCCGCGCAGCGCTCAAGCGGATCGTGTCCACCCTCGCCGGGATCGGCCAGGCGGTGTGACGGTCCTCGAGGGCGTGCCCCTCACCGAGGGCGGCGACGATGTGATCTCGCGTCAGCAGATCGCGCCAGATGCCGGCCATGTCGCGACCCCGACGCTGATGCTCGCGCAGCACGCCGAAGCCGATGTTCGCCCGCCCACCGGGAAGCGGGAACGACCAGGCGTACCCGGGGAGCAGATCCGGTTCGAACCAGACGATGAGGCGTTCGGCGGCCGGTCCGGTCACGTTCGACACGTACTGGCGGAACGCGTTCCACTCACCGCGGTAACCGTCGGGGGTGAGGCCGAGCAGTCGACGCGTGGGACTCCACATACCGTCGGCGGCGATGACATGACGGGCGTTGAGGTGGCGGGAGGTGCCATCGGCATCGGTCACGCCGATGTGGACGCTGTCCGCGCTCTGACCGATCGAGTCGAGCCTCCATCCCTGTCGGATGTCAGCGCCGACCGACTCGGCGGCGAGCACCAGAGAGTTGTCGAGGTCGGCTCGTGGAGCCACGGCGGCGTAGATGCCCCGACCCGGCAGTGGGATGTCGAAGGAGCGCCCCGATGGGCTGCGCAGGTGCGCGGAGTCGACCGTCATCCAGTTCGGCACATCCTCGGGGGTGACGCCGAGCAGCTCGAGTTCGCGGAGCGCGAGGGTGGTGAGACCGTCACCGCAGCACTTGTCGCGGGGGAACACCGAACGGTCGATCACCGTCGCCGAGCGGCCGGCCGCGGCGAGCGTGATGGCGGCGGCCGCGCCGGCGGGACCCGCGCCGACGATAAGCGTGTCGATCTGCTCGATCGGGGTGTCGGTGGCCGTTGAGGGGGACGCGGGCACGAGGCGAGGCTACGAGGCCTCTTGGACGGGCGCCCACCCCTGTCCCTACGATGCCGTTGGTCCGGAGTCGGACGAGGGGGCCGCCCAGAGCGGCAGGAGCTGAGGAGGAGCGATGGCGCGACTGTGCGAGGGACGGGTGGCGATCGTCACCGGAGCGGGCCGAGGGATCGGCCGTGAGCACGCGCTCAGCCTCGCGCGCCACGGCGCACGGGTGGTCGTGAACGATCTCGGAGCCGATGTCGATGGCACCGGGGGTGACGCGTCACCCGCTCAGGGCGTCGTCGAGGAGATCATCGCCATGGGGGGCGAGGCCGTTGTGAACGGCGACGATGTCTCCGACTTCGACGGCGCCGGTCGCCTCATCGCCCAGGCCATCGACACCTTCGGTGATCTCCACGCTGTGGTCAACAACGCCGGGATCCTCCGCGACCGGATGATCGTGAACATGACCGAGGCCGAGTGGGATGCGGTCGTCAAGGTGCACCTGAAGGGCACCTTCGCCCCGATGCGCCATGCCGTCGGCTACTGGCGCGAGCGGTCGAAGGCTGGTGACCCCGTCAGCGGACGGATCATCAACACCTCCTCGGTGTCGGGCATCTACGGCAACCCGGGTCAGACCAACTACGGGGCCGCCAAGGCCGGCATCGCCGCGCTCACGGTCATCGCGGCGCTCGAGATGGCGCGGTACGACGTCACGGTGAACGCCGTCGCTCCGGTCGCCCTCACCCGGATGACCGAGAACCTCGGCCCGGCCCCCGAGACCGAGGAGGAGCGCGAGATGCGCTCGCCGAAGTGGATCGCGCCGATCGCCACCTGGCTCGCCTCCGAGGAGTCCGCCGGGGTGACCGGCCGTGTCTTCGAGGCCTCCGGCCAGTTTCTGGCGGTCGCCGAGGGATGGGTCCGCGGCCCGACGGTCGATCCGGTCGAGGATCCCGAGGCGCTCGGACCGATCGTCGAGACCCTGCTCGCCGGCGCTCGACGGAACTCGGGGATGGACGGGGTGCCCGGCGGCCCACCGCAGCCGAGGGTCGACTGAGATGCCGCTCGATCCCGCTGCCGTCGGGGCGACCGGCGAGACCGTCGAGGTCTCATGGGACTCCACCGACTGTCTCCTCTACGCGGTCGGAGTCGGCGCGGGGGTCGACGACCCGGTGTTCACGACGGAGAACACCGCCGGGGTGACCCAGCGGGTGCTGCCGACCTTCCCAGTGGTGGTCGGATGGGGTCTCGGTTCGCCGATGGCCGCGGTCGGACCGTTCGACCCGCGGCTCCTGGTGCACGGGCAGCAGGCGGTGACCCTCCACCGCCCGGTCCCGGTCGAGGGCTCGGGTTCGCTGACCACGCGGATCGTCGCCATGTACGACAAGGGTTCCGCAGCCGTCGTGGTGACCGAGACCGAGATCATCGAGAGCGGAGATCCGCTCTGCTCGCTGCGCTCATCGGTCTTCATCCGGGGAGCCGGCAGCTGGGGCGGCGACCGCGGCCCGTCGGCGACGGGCGGTTCGCTGCCTGAGCGCTCCGCCGACCATTCGGTGCCCTCTCAGACCTCACCGGATCAGGCGCTCGTGTACCGACTGTCGGGTGACCGCAACCCGCTCCACTCCGACCCCGCGTTCGCAGCGGCCGGGGGCTTCGATCGCCCGATCCTGCACGGGCTGTGCACCTACGGCTTCACCGGTCGAGCGCTGCTCGAAGCGCTCTGCGACGGCGATCCGGACCGGTTCCGTCACATGGAGGGACGGTTCGCCGCCCCGGTGTTCCCCGGTGAGACCCTGACCACGCGCATCTGGGAGATCGACGACGGCTCGGCGGTGTTCACCACCTCGGTCGACGACCGGGTGGTCATCGACCAGGGGAGAGTGGAGTACCACTGATGGACGCGCGACGTCTCGATCCGCGAGCGATGCTCGAGACCTTCCGCTCGGTCGTGCGCTTCCAGGAGATCGAGACCGATCCGGTGACGAGACGTCTCCGACGGTGCGCGACGGTCGACGACCTCCGTCGCGTGGCCCGCCGGCGTCTCCCGCGGGGTGTCTTCGACTACATCGACGGCGGTGCCGAGGACGAGCGGACCCTCGGCCGCAACTCGAGTGACTTCTCCTCGCTGCGTTTCCGTCCCCGTGTGCTGCGTGACGTCAGCAGCATCGAGACCTCCGTGGACGCCTTCGGTCGAACGCATCCGCTCCCGCTCATGCTCGCGCCCACCGGTTTCACCAGGATCACGGCATCTCCGGGCGAACTGGCCGTCGCGCGGGCCGCGGAACGGGCCGGCCTGTCGTATTCGCTCTCGACGATGGCGACGCGCTCGATCGAGGAGGTGGCCGCAGCTGCCCCGGGCGGTGACCACTGGTTCCAGGTGTACACCTGGAAGGACCGAGGGCTCGTCGAGGAGATGGTTAGCCGGGCGCGCGAGGCCGGCTACCGGGGTCTCTGGCTCACGGTCGACACCGCGGTGCTCGGTCGACGCGAGCGCGATGTGCGCCGTGGCTACACCATCCCCCCGAAGGTGGGGCCGGGGACCATCGTCGACGGGGTGCTCCATCCGGCCTGGACCCTCGACTTCATCACCAACCCGCCGATCGTGTTCGCCAACGTCGTCGGGTTGAACGACGAGGATGGTTCCGACCCGGTGAGTCTCGCCGAGCACATGATGCGCCAGTTCGATCAGGCCCTGTCGTGGTCGGATGTCGACTGGCTGCGCGGCATCTGGGACGGCCCGCTCGTGCTGAAGGGCATCCAGCGGGTCGACGACGCGGTCCGAGCCCGCGACGCGGGAGTCGACGGGGTCGCGCTGTCGAACCACGGTGGTCGTCAACTCGACGATGCCCCCTCGCCGGTCTCGTTGATCGAACCGGTCCGGGAGGCGGTCGGTGACGGCTTCACGATCGTCTGCGACGGTGGCGTGCGACGGGGCTCCGACATCGTGAAGGCCCTCGCTCTCGGTGCTGACCTGTGCTCGATCGGCCGTCCTTATCTCTACGCGATGGGGGCCGCCGGCGAGCGGGGGGTGGACCATCTGCTCGGCTTCCTCCAGGAGGGTCTGGAGCGGACTATGGCCCTCACCGGGTCGCGACGTCTCGACGAGATCGATCGCGACCTCGTCGAGTGGGTGTGACCCGGAGCGCCCATCGCGCCCACGTCGGAGTGGGGCCCTCCGGTGTGTCACGATTCGCTCGTGACGCTTGACGCCTCCGCTCAGTCGTTGCTCGCCCTGATGTCGGAGTCCGGGCGTCCCTCCCCGGATGAGCTCCCGCTCGCCGACGCGCGGGAGGGGTACGCGGCACTGTCGGCTCTCGGAGGCGACGGAGCCGAGGTCGACTCGGTCGACACCCGTCGGATCGCAGGGGTGCCCTGTGTGATCGTCACCCCGTTGGAGGCGGGCCCTCATCCGGTCATCGTCTGGTTCCACGGTGGGGGCTGGGTGCTCGGCTCGGCCGAGCAGTCCGTCCCCGTCGTGAGAGATCTCGCCGCCGCGGCGGGATGCGTTGTGGTCTCCGTCGACTACCGGCTGGCCCCTGAGCACCCGGCACCGGCCGCGATGGTCGACTGCTCCGCGGTCACCGCCTGGGTGCTCGAACACGGCGCCGAGGAGGGGTGGGACACCTCCCGTGTGGCGGTCGGTGGCGACTCCGCCGGTGGGAACCTGGCGGCGCTGGTCGCTCAGGAGCAGACCGAGGCGCTCCGAGCCCAGCTGCTCGTCTACCCGGCGACCGACCTCACCCGTTCGTCCGCGAGCCACGTGGAGAACGGCGAGGGTTACGTGCTGACGGCGCGAGTCATCGACTGGTTCGCCACGTGTTACCTCACCGGAACCGGTATCGAGCCGGCCGACCCCACCGTCTCGCCGGCCTCGGCATCCCCGGCGCGGCTGTCGCGCACCGCTCGGGCGGCGATCATCACCGCTGGCTTCGATCCCCTCCGCGACGAGGGTCGGGCCTACGCGGAATCGCTTCGAGGGGTCGGTGTCCGGGTCGACCACCGTGAATGGGAGGGTCAGATCCATCCGTTCCTCAACCTCGGCACGCTGATCCCCGAGGCGGGGGAGGCGATCGAATGGCTCGCGGAGCGGGCCCGGGAGGCCTTCGCCTAGGAGGCGCGGATGAGACCGGCCACGTGGTCGACGACCTCGTCGATCGCGATGTCGCTGCGTTCGCCACTGCGTCGGTCCTTCACCTCGATCAGTCCGTCCGCGACGCCGCGGCCGGCGACGATGATGGTCGGCACACCGATGAGCTCGGCGTCCTTGAAGCGCACCCCGGGAGACACACCCTCGCGGTCATCGATGAGCACGCGGATACCGGCCGCCTCGAGCTTTGACGCGAGGTCCTCCGCCGCCGGTCGCTGGGGGCCACCCTCCTTGCCGGCGATGACGAGGTGCACATCGGCGGGAGCCACCTCGCGTGGCCAGCAGAGGCCATTGTCATCGAATGACGCCTCGGCGATCGCCGCGACGGCGCGCGAGACGCCGATGCCGTAGGAGCCCATCGTCACGGTCACCTGCTGGCCGTCGGCGTCGAGCACCTTGAGCCCGAGGGCTTCGGCGTACTTGGTGCCGAGCTTGAAGATGTGCCCGATCTCGATGCCGCGGGCGATCCGGAGTGGCGACCCGCACTGCGGGCAGGGGTCATCGTCGACGACCTCGGCTGCCTCGATGGTGCCGTCGGGGGTGAAGTCGCGGCCGAGGGTGAGGTCGACGACGTGTCGACCGGGCTGGTCCGCTCCCGTGACCCATCGCGAGCCCTCGGTGATACGTGGGTCGACGAGGAAGCGGATACCGGATGAGCGTTCGGTGCCGAGCGCCCCCGGACCGATGTAGCCCTTGACGAGGCTCGGGTGAGCGGCGAAGTCGGCCTCGCCGAACGGGTGGACCTCGGCGGGAGCGACTTGGGCCTCGACCCGTCGCAGGTCGACCTCGCGGTCGCCGGGCACGCCGATCGCGAGCGGTTCGGAGGTGCCGTCGGGGTGATCGAGTCGCACGATGATGTTCTTGAGGGTGTCCGCGGCGGTCCAGGGACGATCCTCGCGGGCCAGGTCGGGAACGTTGTTGAGATGATCGACGAGGGTGTCGATGGTCGGGGTGTCCGGCGTGTCGACCACCCGGCTGTCGGGGGCGGCCGAGGGGTCGGCCGGCGCCGGGGTCTCGGTGGTGACGGCCTCGGTGTTGGCCGCGTAGTCGCAGGAGGAGCAGCGCACGAAGGTGTCCTCGCCGGCGTCGAGAGGGGCGAGGAACTCCTCGGAGTCGGAACCACCCATGGCGCCCGACATGGCTGAGACGATCACGTAGGGCAGACCGAGCCGGTCGAAGGTGGCGATGTACGCGGCGCGGTGTATCGCGTAGGACCGGTCGAGTCCGTCGGCGTCGACGTCGAAGGAGTACGAGTCCTTCATGACGAACTCGCGCCCTCGGAGGAGTCCGGCGCGCGGCCGGGCCTCATCTCGGTACTTGGTCTGGATCTGGTAGATCGACAGCGGCAGGTCGCGGTACGAGGAGAAGAGGTCCTTCACCACGAGGGTGAACATCTCCTCGTGGGTGGGCGCGAGCAGGAAGTCGTTGCCGCGGCGGTCGACGAGCCGGAACAGGTTCGGTCCGTACTCGGTCCACCGTCCGGTCGCCTCGTAGGGCTCCTTCGGAAGCAGGGCCGGGAAGTGCACCTCCTGGCATCCGGCGGCGTCCATCTCCTCGCGCACGATGCGCTCGACATTGCGGAACACGATCCAGCCGAGGGGAAGCCAGGTGAATCCACCCGGTGCAGCCCGACGGACCATGCCGGCGCGGACCATCAACCGGTGGGAGGCGACCTCGGCATCGGCGGGGTCCTCTCGCAGCGTTCTCAGGAAGAGGGTCGACATGCGGAGCACCCGGGCACGATACCCCTCGCGCTCGGTATACTCAGGGGAGCTGTTTGGTTACCTGACCGAAGGCGTGGGGTTCGCCCCACGCCTTGTTTGTTGGATGGCCCGATGGTGGAGAACTTGATATGGACACGATGACGGCCGAAGCCGTGAGCACGGCAGGAGGGAGGTTGGCGATGGGAGACAGCCCGACTGTCGACCGCCTCCGTTCGATCGTCACTCCGATCGTTGCCGACCTCGGCCTCGACCTCTACGACATCGAGCAGCGTGGCGGCACCCTCCGGGTCACCGTCGACACGCAGCCTGGTTCGGAGCGGGGCATCGATCTCGATGAGTTGGCGCTCGTGACCCGCTCGGTTTCGCGCGAGCTCGACCATGTCGACCCCATCCCCGGCCGCTACACCCTCGAGGTCACGAGCCCCGGTGTCGAGCGCGCGTTGCGCACCCCGGAGCACTTCGCCCGCGAGATTGGCAAGGAGATCTCGGTGCGCCTCCGCGATCCCGGTGTCGCCGAGCGTCGCCTGACCGGCCTGCTCATCGCCGCCGACGCGGACACCGCGACCATCCGGGTCGGGTTCCTCGACGACGGCGAGCCCGACGACCGAGTCGTCCCGATCGCGGGGATCGATCGCGCTCGCACGATCTTCGAGTGGGGTCCGGCACCCAAGCCGGGCGGCCCGCGAAAGGGATCCCGTCCGCCCAAGAGTTCGAACGATCGGCCGACGGCTGGTCGTGACACCCAAGACATCACACCTTCAACGACGGAGGAGACACCGTGAGCAATCTCGACATGAGTGAGGCCATCCGCATGCTGGCCCAGGAGAAGGGCCTGTCGGAGGACGCCCTGCTCCACGTGCTCGTCGAAGCGATGGCGAGCGCCTACAAGCGCCGACCCGGAGCGGCCGACGAGGTCGTCGTCGAGGTCAACCCGGAGACGATGGACTTCACGTTCATCGCCTACGACCTCGATGAGGACGGCAACTGGACCAACGAGCGCGACGACACCCCGAAGCGGGACGAACTCGGCCGTATCGCTGCCACCACCTTTCGTCAGGTCATGTCGCAGCGCATCCGCGAGGTGGAGCGGGACCGCAAGTTCGAGGAGTACGCGAACCGCGAGGGCGACCTCGTCACCGGCATCATCCAGCGGACCGAGGCCCGTTACGCCCTGCTCGATCTCGGGCGCGTCGAGGCGCTGCTCCCGCAGGCCGAGCAGGTGCCCTTCGAGCGGCCGAACGCCGGCGACCGTTCCAAGGCCTACATCGTCGAGGTCCGCAAGACGGCCAAGGGACCCCAAATCGTCGTCTCGCGAACCCACCCCGGCCTCATCAAGCGGCTCTTCGAGCTCGAGGTCCCCGAGATCGCCGACGGGATCGTCGAGATCAAGGCCTGCGCCCGTGAGCCCGGACACCGCACCAAGATCGCCGTCTGGTCGAACGACAACAACGTCGACCCGGTGGGCGCGTGCGTCGGAGCTCGAGGGGCTCGGGTCCGCATGGTCGTCAACGAGTTGCGCGGCGAGAAGATCGACATCGTCCCGTTCAGCGACGATCTCGCCGACTTCGTCGCCAAGGCGCTCTCGCCTGCGAAGGTCAACCAGGTGATTATCTCCGAGGACGGCACCCAGGCTGATGTGATCGTCCCTGACCACCAGCTCAGCCTGGCGATCGGACGCGAGGGTCAGAACGCCCGCCTGTCGGCTCGGCTCACCGGTGTTCGTATCGACATCCGCTCCGAGACCCAGGTCGCCGAGGGCGTGCCGGCCGGTGGATACCTCGACGCCCGGGAGCCCGGTGTCGAGTACGCGGAAGGGGAGTGGATCCCGAACGCCGAGACCGGTGAGATGGAGTGGCACGCCGCGGACGGCACGGTCATCAGTCAGGCGGAGTGGGCTGAGTCGTCCGGAGCGGAGGCCGAGGGTGATGCCGTCTCCGAGTCCTCTGATGAATCAGTCGAGGATGACGCCCCCGAATCCACGAATGAGTCGGCCGAGGTCGACAGCGAGGCGGAGTCCGACGCAGACGAGCCGGCCGGGTCGGGTGACGAGGACTGAATCATCGCACCGATCCGGAGCTGTGTCGGTTGTCGCGCTCGTCGACCCGCGGTGGAACTCCTCCGATGCGTCGTGGACGACTCGGGGATGGTCAGCGTGTCGCGAACTGCCGGAGGACGCGGTGCCTGGATCTGTGGGTCCGGATGTCTCGCGGCCGCGCGACGGAGTCGCGGATTCCAAAGGGCGTGGCGGCGTGATGTGGGCGATGAAGTGTTCGACGGTCTGGCCGACACCCTTGAGGGGTGGGGGCGAACCGATGTGGTGCGAGAATCCGACGACGAAGTGAGAGAGTGAGAGACGACTGTGGCGAAGAACCTGCGAGTACACGAACTGGCTAAAGAACTTGGCATGACCAATGCCGAGACCGTCGACCTGTGCGGGAAGCTCGGCGTGCCGGTGAAGAGCCACTCGTCCTCGCTCAACGAGGCCTACGCGGACATGGTTCGGCGTCGCGCGGAGCGCGATGGCCTGACCCGCGACGAACAACCCGCTGAGCCCGAGCCCGAGAAGAAGCCGGCGAAGAAGGCTCCAGCGAAGAAGGCGGCGGCAAAGAAGGCCCCGGCGAAGAAAGCAGCGGCCAAAAAGGCGCCAGCGAAGAAGGCCCCGGCCAAGAAGGCCGCCGCGAAGGTCGACGAGCCGGCCCCGGTTGAGGAGCCCGTGGTCGAGCAGGCTGAGTCACCCGCGCCAATCGTGGCCGAGGAGCCGTCGGAGACGTCGGTCGCCTCAGACACCCCAGCCCCCGCGCCGGCACCGGCACCGAGTGAGGCCCGCCCCTCGACCGGCCGTGTGATCTCCTCATCGCGTCCCGATCCCGTCACTGGTGAGCCACCGACCCCTCGGCCCGCTCCCGTCGAGGACGAGCCCGTGGCCAAGGCGCCGGCGCCGGCGCCGGCGCCCCCACGTTCGACGTCCGGCAAGCCGATCCCGCCGCCTCCCGGTCGACCGATGTCGTCCTCGGGCAAGCCGATCCCGCCGCCCCCCGGACAGGCGCAGGCCCCCGGTTCGCGCCCCGCGGGATCGCGTTCGGGTGGCTACTCCGCGCGCCCCGGTGGCCCGCGTCCCGGTGGCGGGGCCCGTCCCGGTGGTTTCGGTGGCCCTCGTCCCGGTGGTGGTCCCGGAGGTCCCCCCGGTGGACCCCGGCCCGGTGGTGGGCCCGGGCGTCCGAGCGGCCAGCGTCGGCCTCCGCGCCGGAGCCGTCGTCGTCGTCGTCGCGACCAGGACGAGCTCCAGCCGCAGCATCTGACCCTGACGGACCGCAGCGCACCGGTCCCGGAGGGAACGATCGTCGTCGAACGTGGCGTGTCGGCCCAGGAGTTCGCTCCCAAGCTGAACCGGACCGCGGCCGACGTCGTGAAGTTCCTCCTGAACAACGGGGAGATGATCACCGCCACCCAGGCCCTCTCCGACGACCACATGGAGTTGTTCGCCCTCGACGTCGGCGCCGACGTGCTCCTCGTCGACCCGGGCCAACAGCAGGAACTCGAACTCCAGGCGCTCTTCGACGACAGCGACGATGACGACGAGGATCAGCTGGCCGACCGCCCGCCGGTGGTCACCGTCATGGGTCATGTCGACCACGGCAAGACCACGGTCCTCGACAAGATCCGCTCCGCGAACGTCGTCGCGGGGGAGGCCGGTGGCATCACCCAGCACATCGGTGCCTACAAGGTCGAGCGCAACGGGCATGAGATCGCCTTCATCGACACCCCCGGCCACGCGGCCTTCACCCAGATGCGCGCCCGTGGCGCCCAGGTGACCGACATCGTCGTGCTAGTCGTGGCCGCCGACGACGGCGTCATGCCGCAGACCATCGAGGCGATCAACCACGCCCGCGCGGCCGAGGTGCCGATCATCGTGGCGGTCAACAAGATCGACAAGGACAACGCCGACCCCCAGCGCGTCCTCACCCAACTCGCCGAACACGAGCTGGTGCCGGAGGCATGGGGAGGCGACACGATCGTCGTCGAGATGGCGGCCCTGCAGGATCTCGGCATCGACGACCTCCTTGACCAGCTGTTGGTGGTCTCCGAGCTGGAGGACCTCCGCGCCAACCCGAACGGCCGCGCCAAGGGTGTCGTCCTCGAGGCCAACCTCGACAAGGGTCGGGGCCCGGTCGCCACGATTCTCGTCGACAAGGGCGAGCTGAAGGTCGGCGACCCGATCGTCGCCGGAGCATCGTGGGGTCGCGTCCGCGCCATGATCGACGACAAGGGCCAGCAGGTGAAGTCGGCCGGTCCGTCGAGTCCGGTCGAGGTGCTCGGACTCTCCTCGGTGCCCGCCGCCGGAGACGAGTTCCGAGCCGCCCCCGACGAGAAGATCGCCCGGACCGTCGGTGAGGCCCGCGGGCATCATCGGAAGATCCGCGATCAGCGCTCCGACGCCCGCGTCAAGACCGGCGTGAAGCTCGAGGACATCTTCAGCCAGATCCAGAGCGGGGAGTCCGCCACGCTGAACCTGGTGCTCAAGGCTGATGTGCAGGGCTCGCTCGAGGCGGTCACCGAGAGCCTCCGCAAGTTGAGCCAGGATGAGGTCGACCTCTCCTTCGTGCACCGTGCCGTCGGCGCGATCAGCGAGAACGACATCACTCTCGCGGCGACGACCAACGCGACCATCATCGGGTTCAACGTGCGTCCCGATCGCAAGAGCCGGGAGATGGCCGACAACCAGGACGTCGAGATCCGCACCTACGAGATCATCTACAAGCTCCTCGAGGACATCGAGCAGGCCATGGTCGGCATGCTCGCCCCCGAGTACGAGGAGGTCGTCACCGGCGACGCCGAGGTGCGCGAGATCTTCCGCGTACCGAAGATCGGGGCCATCGCCGGCTGCTACGTGCAGAACGGCACGATCACCCGCGGGTCGAAGGTCCGATTCCTGCGGGACGGCACCATCATCTGGAAGGGCGACATCTCGTCGCTCCGCCGATTCAAAGACGATGTCCGCGAGGTGCGCGAGGGCTTCGAGTGCGGTATCGGTCTCAGCGACTTCCAGGACCTGAAGCCCGGGGACATCATCGAGACCTACGACGAGCGCGAGATCGCGAGGACGCTGAGCTGAGCCATGGCCGGCCGATCCCGCTCGGGCGGCGCTGGTCGTCGTGGAGGAGGGCACCGCTACCCGCGGTCAGCCCGGGTCGGTCAGACCCTGCGCGAGATCATCGCGGATGACCTCGTGCGCATCGGCGACGAGCGCCTCGAGTTCGTGACCATCACGCAGATCGAGGTCGACGACGAACTGAACCGCGCGCACGTCATGTTCGACTCCCTCGCAGGGGAGGAGGGTGACGCCGCGATCATCGAGGCGCTCGAGGAACATCGCGTCCGCCTGCAGTCGTCGATCGCCCGGCAGATCCGCGCGAAAAAGACGCCGGTGCTCGACTTCCGACCCGACGACGTGATCCGCTCGGCGGAACGGATCGACGAGATCCTCCGCGCCGACCGCGAACGCGATCCCGGAGCCTGATGGCGCGACGTCGACCACCGACGGTGCACGGCGTCTGCATCGTGGACAAACCGGCCGGGGTCACGAGTCACGACGTCGTGCAGGAACTGCGACGGCGCCTCGGCGAACGACGTGTGGGGCACGCCGGAACGCTCGACCCAGACGCGACCGGGGTGCTCGTCGTCGCCGTTGGCCTTGCCACACGACTCCTGACCTTCGTCAGCGGGCAGGAGAAGACCTACACCGCGGAGATCGTGCTTGGCGTCGAGACGGACACGCTCGACGCCGCCGGGTCGGTCACCGCCCATCACGACATGGGCCCGGTCGATCTCGTCGAGACGCGTGAGGTGGTCGCCTCGAACCTCACCGGGGAGATCATGCAGGTGCCACCCATGGTCTCGGCCCTCCGCGTCGACGGGCGTCGACTCCACGAACTGGCCCGCGAGGGGATCGAGGTCGAGCGCGAGGCCAGGCCGGTCACGGTCCACCGTTTCGACGTCATCGACGAGGTCGCCCCCGGCGTCCTGTCGGTGTCGGTCACCTGCTCGGCGGGGACGTACATCCGGTCGCTCGCCAGCGACCTCGGACGGCTGCTCGGAGGCGGGGCGCACCTCCGGAACCTCCGGCGCACCGCGATCGGTTCGTTCACCGAGGAACGCGCCGACGGGCCGGAGTCATGTCCGCTGCTGCCGATCGCAACGGCGGTCGAGCACCTCGAGGCGGTGTCGGTGGACGCTGACACGGCGGCGCGGGTGCGCCTCGGACAGGTACTCCAACGATTCGACGGGAACGGCCCCTGGGCGGTGACCGGACCGGACGGAAAACTGCTCGCTGTCTACGAGGTGTTCCGCGATCGAGGTGTCAAGCCGGCCGTCGTTCTCGCCACCGGCGACCGGTAGCGTCTCGGCCGTGATTGTCGTTCGAGGCCCCATCGAGGAGTCCTCCCCCCGAGGGACTGTCGCCACGATCGGCGTCTACGACGGTGTACACCTCGGCCACCGGCATCTGCTCGAACAGGTCCCCGCGCGGGCCCGTGAGCTCGGACTCGAATCCGCCGGGGTCACCTTCGGCCCGCACCCGGCGGCGGTACTCAACCCCGCTGCCGTTCCCGGGCTCATCACCGACCTCGACACCCGACTCGCGCTACTCGACGAGGCGGGGATCGATCGCGTCGTGATCATCGACTTCGACGAGGCGGCTTCCCGCGAGACCGCGGAGGAGTTCACGGAACGGGTGATCATCCGCGGACTCAACTGCCGAGAGGTGATCGTCGGTCGGGGTTTCCGCTTCGGCAGCGGCAGGGAGGGCTCGGTGGACACGATGAACGAGCGCGGAGCGGCCACCGGGCTGACCGCGACCGAAGTCGATCTGGCGGGCGACCGGTCCGGAGGCGCCGTGTCCTCCTCCCGGGTCCGCTCAGCGGTGGCCTCCCGTGACACGGCGCTCGTCCGAGAGCTGCTCGGGCGTGACTTCACCGTCGAGGGGGTTGTCGAGCACGGCGACCACCGTGGCCGCACCATCGGATTCCCGACAGCAAACGTCGCCGTTCCACCAAATCGGTTGAAGGCTGCCGACGGCGTCTACGCCGGATGGTTCACCGACGCATCGGGGACCGAGCGTCCATGCGTGGTGAACGTCGGTCGCCGACCAACGTTCATCGAGCGCGCCGACCACTCGCTGGTGGAGGCCCACGTCCTCGACTTCGACGGCGACCTCTACGGCCAGCAGGTTTCGGTGCGGTTCTCTGAGCCACTCAGAGGTGAGAAGCGCTTCGAGTCGGTCGATGAACTGGTCGCCCAGATCGGGGCCGACTGCACCCGCGCCCGCGAGTTGCTCGGGGTTGTCGCCGAAGAGACCCAGCCGTAACCTCGCCGCTGCGCTTCGGGGTTCCGACTCCGGTGTGTGCGGAACGTCCCATCCGGGGCGACGCGACCTCAACGAGAGGCAGAACGACATGGCCATCAAGCCGAAAGAAGACGTGATCGCAGAGCATCGCCTCAGCGACTCCGACACGGGTTCGCCCGAGGTGCAGATCGCACTGCTCACCTCCAGGATCACCCACCTCACCGATCACCTGAAGGAACACCCGAAGGACCACCACAGCCGTCGCGGGCTGCTGATGCTGGTCGGCCGGCGCCGTCGCATGCTCGACTACGTCCGGTCCATCGACGTGGACCGCTACCGCAAGATCGTCGCGGATCAGGGTCTCCGCCGCTGATCAGCGGGCCTGACGGTCCGCCCAAACTGTCTCTTCCGTCGCTCGGGTCCGGCGGGCTAGTGTTCGCCGCGATGTGGCCGACTGCCTCGGTTGCGCGCGCGGTCACGGCGACCGGAGGCGTCTCGCGGTGACCCTGCCCGGTCGCGCCGAAGTGGTCGTCGTCGGCGGTGGCATCGTCGGCTGCTCGATCGCGTACCACCTCACTCGACGCGACGTCACCGACGTCCTCGTCCTCGAACAGGGCCAGCTCACCGGCGGAACCACCTGGCACGCAGCCGGCCTCGTCAGCCAACTCAAATCGAGCCACAGCCTCACGCGGCTCGCCACATACTCGGCGCGACTCTTCGAGGAACTCGAGGAGGAGACCGGTCAGGCGACCGGGTACCGGACCCCAGGCTCCATCTCGGTCGCGGCGGACGCCGAGCGTTGGGAGGAGCTCCTCCGCGGAGTCTCCATGGCGAGCACGGTCGGGGTCGAGATCCGCCAGATCGAACTCGACGAAGCACTCGAGTTCTGCCCGCTGCTCAACATCGACGATCTGGTCGGTGCGCTCTACATCCCCCATGACGGGATCACGTCCCCCGTGGACACCACCATGGCGCTCGCCAAGGGAGCGAAGCAGCGCGGCGCGACCCTCGTCGAAGGGGTCGCCGTGGAGCGGTTGTCCGTCACGGACGGTCGAGTCACCGGTGTCCACACCGAGCAGGGGTTCGTCGAGGCTGAGACGGTCGTCCTCGCCGGAGGCATGTGGACCCGCCAACTCGCCGAGACCGCCGGTGTCCGCGTCCCGCTCCAGGCCTGCGAGCACTTCTACATCGTCACCGAGCCGATCGAGGGTGTGGAGCGCGGGATGCCCACGGTCCGCGACCCGGGCAACTACACCTACTTCAAGGAGGAGACCGGCAAGATTATGGCCGGCTTCTTCGAGCCCCGCGGGAAGATCTGGAATCTGGACGGTGTCCCGCGCGACTTCTGCTTCGGCACCCTCCCGGAGGACTGGGACCACGTCGGGCCGATCTTCGAGCGCGCGATCCACCGCATGCCCGCCCTCGGCGAGGTCGGTCTCCAACTCTTCTTCAACGGCCCGGAGGCATTCACACCCGACGGCGTGTACCACCTCGGTGAGAGCAACGAGGTCGACGGGTGCTTCATTGCCGCCGGCTTCAACTCGGTCGGCATCCAGTCGGCCGGCGGAGTGGGGTGGGTGCTCGCGGACTGGATCGTCGACGGGCACCCGCCGATGGACCTGAGCGCGGTCGACATCCGACGGACGATGCCGTTCCAGTCCGAACCCGCCTATCTCGACGCGCGGATCTCCGAGAGCCTCGGCCTCCTCTACGCCATGCACTGGCCGTTCCGCCAGTACGAGAGCGCACGGAACGTGCGGATGTCGCCCTTCCACGACCGCTACGCCGAGGCCGGAGCGGTGTTCGGCGAGGTCGCCGGGTGGGAGCGGCCGAACTGGTTCGCGACCGGCGGGGAGCGACCCGAGTACGAGTACTCGTGGGGCAAACAGAACTGGTTCGCGGCATCGGGCCGCGAGTGCGAGGCGGTCCGCAACCGGGTCGGACTCTTCGATCAGTCATCCTTCGCGAAGTGGTACGTCGAGGGCCCCGAGGCCCTCGCGGTGCTGAACTGGATCAGCGCGAACCAGATCGACGCCCCGATCGGCAAGGCGGTCTACACCCAGTGGCTGAACGACCGCGGTGGCATCGAGTCCGACCTGACCGTCACCCGGCTCGACGATGACCGGTTCATGGTGGTCACGGCCGCAGCCGCAGCCACCCGCGACATGGCCCTGCTCCGCCGTGCCTGCCGGGACCGCGATGTCACCGTCACCGACGTCACCGATGACCTCCCCATGCTCGGGCTGATGGGACCCGGCAGCCGGGACGTCCTGGCCCAGCTGACCGATGCTGACCTGTCCAACGAGGCCTTCCCCTTCGGCACCGGACAGCGCATCGAGATCGCCGGGGTCTCGGTACTCGCGCTGCGGCTCACCTACGTCGGTGAACTCGGCTGGGAGCTCTACGTCAGCCGAGACGACGCGCTCACCCTCCACGACGCCCTCGTGGACGCGGGCGCCGACCACGGTCTCCTCCACGCCGGCTACCACGCGCTGAACACCCTCCGGCTCGAATCGGGCTACCGGCACTGGGGGCACGACATCACCGACGAGGACACCCCTCTCGAGGCGGGCCTCGGCTTCGCGGTCGCCTGGGACAAGGACGGTGGATTCCGAGGTCGCGAGGCACTGCTCGCCCAGCGTGAACTGCCGCGCACCAAGCGTCTGATCCAGTTCCGACTCGACGACCCGGACCGGCTCCTACACCACGATGAGCCGATCTATCGGAACGGAGAACTCGTCGGGCGTACCAGCAGCGGCATGTGGAGCTACGCCGAGGGCGCCTGCCTCGCCATGGGTTATCTCGTCCGAGAGGACGACAGCGGCGAGGGCGTCACCCAGGAGTGGCTCGACGCGGGACATTTCGAGATCGAGGTGGCGACCGTCCGTGTGCCGGCCGCGACCTCCATACGGTCGTTCTACGACCCACGCAACACCAGAGTGAGGATGTGATCCCATGGCCGAATGGACAGAGGAAGCGCAGGTCGTCATCGTCGGCGGCGGGGCGATGGGAGCGGGACTGCTCTACCACTTGTGTCACGAGGGTTGGACCGACGTCGTCCTGATCGAGAAGGGGGAGCTCTCCTCGGGTTCCACCTGGCACGCCGCCGGTCTCATCCCGCACTTCATCGGCAGCCTGAACATGGCCAAGTGTCACCAGATCGCCCCCGAGCTCTACCAGCGACTCGAGGAGGAGACCGGCGAGTACGCCGGCTGGCACGCCACCGGTGCGATCCGGCTCGCTCTCGACGAGCATCAGGAGGACTGGTTCCGCTACGTGCAGGGGATGCTCGAACTCAACGGCGTGGAGAGCCACCTGATCCCCCCGGAGCAGATCCTCGACTTCTGGCCGTGCATGGATGTCAGCGATGTCCGTCTCGGATTCCACACACCGCACGACGGTTGGAACGATCCGTCGATGGCGACCGCCGCGATGGTGAAGGCGGCCCGCGCCCTCGGGGCACGGGTTCACCGCCACACCCTCATGACCGACATGCGGCGGCTCCCCGACGGCCGTTGGGAGTTGACCACCGACAAGGGGACGATCACCTGCGAGCACTTTGTGAACGCCGCGGGCCACTACGCCCCTCAGGTGGGGGCGATGATCGGCCTCGACATCCCGATCGTCTCGGTCATCCACCAGTACCTGATCACCGAGCCGCTCGAGATCATGACGGACATGGGCGACCGCGAACCCCCGATCGTCCGAGACCCCCGAGCCAACGCCTACTACCGCCGGGAGATCAACGGTCTGCTGGTCGGGCCCTACGAGCGGGAGAACGCCCAGACCTACGGCATCGACGGCATCGACTGGAACCTGCACAACTACCTGACCCCGCCCGACCTCGACGCGATCATGCCCTGGCTCGAATTCGCCGGCCTTCGCGTACCGGCCTTCCAGGAGGCCGGCATCAAGACGGTGGTCTCCGGACCGATCACCCACACCCCCGACTCGGGTTATCTGATGGGGCCAGCACCGGGCCTTCCCAACTACTGGATCTGCGCCGGTGCCTCGATCGGTGTCACCCAGGGCCCCGGTGCCGGCAAGTTCCTTGCCCAGTGGATGGTGCACGGCCAGACCGAGGTCAACGTGGCCGAGATGGACCCGAGGCGGTTCGGTGACCACTGCGGGCCGAAGGGGCGCTACGCCATCGAGAAGGCGATCGACGAGTTCCACGAGATGTACGCCACCCGGCGCCCCGGGGAACAGCGTTTCGCGGGGCGACCCCAGAAGACCAACCCGATCTACGGACGTCTCGACGCCCTCGGTGCCCAGTGGGAGGAGAAGTTCGGCTGGGAGCGCGCGCAGTACTTCGGCGCGACGGAGGAGCACTCCTTCCGACGGTCGAACGCCTTCGAGATCGTCGCAGCCGAGTGCCGCGGGACCCGCGAGCGCGCCGGGATCGCCGACCTGACGGCCTTCAGCAAGTTCGAGGTCCTCGGGTCGGGCGCCGAGGCGTTCCTCGACCGACTGACAGCGAACCGCATGCCGGCGGCCGACGGGGGCACCCGTCTCACCCACATGTTGACCGAGCTCGGCGGCATCGAGTGCGAGGTGACCATCACCCGTCTCGGGCCTGAGCGCTTCTATGTGAACTCGGCGATCGTCGGCCAGTTCCACGATCGCGACTGGCTCGTCGCCCACATCGCCGAGGGCGAGGCCGTCGAGGTGCGCGACGTGACCGAGGAGATGGGCATCCTCGCCATCGGTGGTCCCCGCTCGCGCGACATCTTGCAGCCGCTCACCGATGCCGATCTCTCCAACGATGGTTTCCGATGGCTCACCGGTCAGGAGATCACGGTCGCCGGGGTGCCGTGCATCGCCCTCCGGGTCAGCTACGTCGGAGAGCTCGGCTGGGAACTGCACCACCCCATCGACCGGATGGCGGAGCTCTACGACGCCCTCGTCGCGGCCGGTGAACCGCACGGGCTGGTCCACTTCGGCAGCTACGCCATGAACTGCATGCGGGTGGAGAAGGCCTACAAGGCGTGGCAGTCGGAACTCACCACGGAGGTCACCCCGATCGAGGCCGACCTCGGCCGCTTCGTCGACATGGATGGCGACTTCATCGGCCGAGAGGCGACCGCGGCGCGCGCCGCCCTCGGCGACGACATCCGCTGGATCCTCGTGTACTGCGCGGTCGAGACCTCCGACAGCGACTGTCGCGGCAACGAGCCGGTCCGAGACGCATCGGGGCGCATCATCGGGCTGACCACATCAGGGGCATTCGGTCACACGGTCGGCAGGAGTCTCGCCTTCGCCTACGTGGAGCCCGAGTTCCGCGCGCCCGGCACCGAGTTCCACATCCAACTCCTCGGGGAGATGCACCCGGCGACCGTGCTCGCCGAGGCCGCCTACGACCCGAGCAACGAGAAACTGAGGGTCTGACCATGTCTGAGGTCCGTCGTCGCGCCGGGGGGCGTGCGGCGAGGGTGGCGCTCCGCGAGGCGCCACTCGCTGTCGACTCGCGCCCAATCCGGCCAGGAATGTCCGGGGGAGCGTTCACCCCGCTGTCCGCCGGGGAGGTCACCGAGGTCATCGATGCCGCCTACGCCATGCTCGCTGAGTTCGGTATGGGTCAGGCGACCCCGGAGATCATCGAGTTGGTCACCGGGGCCGGGGGCCGCATGGACGACCAGGGACGACTGCGATTCCCGCGCGACCTCGTCGAGCGGATCGTGACCGAGGTCGCCTGCAAGGAGTTCATCCTCCACGGGCTCGACCCGGACAAGTCGGTCGAGATCGGAGGCGACCGCGTCCACTTCGCCACCTCCGGCGCCGCGGTCCTCATGCTCGACCACGAGACACAGCGGTTCCGTCACAGCACGCTCTCGGACCTCTATGACTGCTCCCGGGTCGCCGACGTCCTCGACAATATCCACATCTTCATCCGAACGGTGGTGCCTCGCGACCTCGAGGGCGCGAACACCATCGACATCAACACGGCCTACGCGTCGATGGCAGGTACGACCAAGCCGATCGGCACATCCATGTTCCTTCCCGACAGTGTCCCCGACGTCGTCGCGATGTTCGACATGGTGGCGGGAGGGGAGGGCGAGTTCCGGAAGCGGCCCTTCTGCCTCGCGAACAACACGTTCGTCGTCCCCCCGCTGCGCTTTGCCGAGGACTCCGCTCTCTGCCTGCCGGTCCAGGCCCGGCTCGGGGTTCCCATCACCCTCCTGTCCGCCGGACAGGCAGGGGCGACCTCACCGGCCGCGCTCGCGGGTTCGCTCGCCCAGGCCCTCGCCGAATGCCTGGCCGCGCTGACGGTGGTCAATCTGGCCCAGCCCGGAGCGCCGGCGACGATGGGACTCTGGCCGTTCGTGTCCGACCTCAGGACCGGCGCGATGTCGGGCGGCAGCGGCGAGGAGGCCATCATCAGCGCGGCCGCGGCGCAGGTCGTCAACGCCATGGGCCTCCCCTCATCGACCGCCGCCGGTATGGCGGACTCGAAGATCGTCGACGCCCAGGCCGGCCATGAGAAGGCGAACGCCGTCACCCTGGCGGCCAACGCCGGGGCGAACGTCATCCACGAGTCGGCCGGGATGCTCGCCAGCCTCCTCGGCTGTTCCCTCGAGGCGCTCGTGGTCGACAACGACATGCTCGGCTCGATCATGCGGACGGTGCGAGGCATCGAGGTCACACCTGAGACCCTCTCGCTCGATGTGATCCGTGATGTGGTCCACGGGCCGGGCCACTACCTCGGTCATGGTCAGACCCTCGGCATCATGCAGACCGAGTACATCTACCCCGAGGTCGGTGACCGTCTCAGCCCGGACGACTGGGTCGATGCCGGTGCGACGACGGTGAGCGAACGGGCCCATGAGCGGGTCTCGCAGATACTCGCCGAGCACCACCCCGATCACATCGACCCGGCGGTCGACGCCGCGATCCGCGATCGCTTCGACATCCGCCTCCAGCGAGGCTGACCCCCCCTGTCATACTCTCGGAACCCGGCGCCATCGGCGCCCTGAACCACATGGAGGCCACGATGGCTGTCGGCTTCATCGGTCTCGGAAACGTCGGCAGACATCTGGCCCGCTCGGTGTTGCGGGGCGGACACGATCTGGTCGTCCACGACCTCGACGAGACCGCCGCGGCCGAACTCGTCGCTGACGGTGCCCGTTGGGCGCCGTCGATCGCGGCGGTGTGCGACGAGGCGTCCACGGTGATCACCTGCCTGCCGTCACCACAGGTGATCGACGCCGTGGTCGCCGGCCCGGCCGGGGTGATCGAGTCGCTCGCCGGTCAGTCCGGGGCCTGCTGGATCGACTCGAGCACCAACGACCGCTCTGAGACACTCCGGCTGGCCGCGCTCGCCGCCGATCGCGGTGTGGCGACCCTCGAGGCGCCGGTCACCGGTGGGGTCCACATGGCCGCCCGAGGCGAGATCACCGTGCTCGTCGGTGGCGAGGCCGAGCTCGTCGAGCGGCAGCGCGGGCTCCTCGACAGCCTCGGCGACCCGGTGCTGCACATTGGGGGCCTCGGTGCGGCCGCGACGATCAAGGTCATCACCAACATGCTCGCGCTCACCCATCTGGTGGCCGCCGGTGAAGCCCTCATGCTGGCGAAACGCAGCGATCTCGACCTCGCCACCGCCTTCGAGGCGATCCGCAACTCCTCGGGCAACAGCTTCGTGCACGAGACCGAGAGCCAGGTGATCCTGAACGGCTCCTACAACATCAACTTCACCATGGACCTCGCGGTGAAGGACCTCGGGTTCGCCATGGCGTTCGGCCAGGAGTCGGGGGTGCCCCTCGACCTCGCCGGTCAGGTCTTCCAGACGTTCATCCGCGCGAGGGAGACCTACGGCGGGCAGGCCTGGTCGCCCGAGGTTGTCAGGCTGCTGGAGGATGCCCTGTCGACCGACCTCCGCGCCCCCGGCTTCCCGGAGGAGATCACGTGACCGCGGTCGAGGAGGCGAGGACCATCGATCTCGGTGAGGAGCGGCGACTCCGCGAGGATCTCGCGGCGGCATTCCGGTGGTCCGCTCACCTCGACCTGCACGAGGGTGTCGCCAACCACTTCAGTGTCGCCGTCGACCCGGCGGGGGAGCGCTTCCTGATCAATCCGCGCGGGATGTACTTCGGTCGGGCGCGCGCGAGTCGGCTCGCGATGATGGACACCGGCCGACTCGACGAGGATCCGATCGCGCATGACGTCGATCCGACCGCGTGGGTGCTGCACGGGCATCTGCACGCGCGGGTGCCGAGGGCCCGCTGCGTCCTGCACACCCACATGCCCTATGCGACGGCCCTCGCCTGCCTCGACGGTTTCGAGTTCCTCATGCTCGACCAGAACGCCTGTCGGTTCCACGACCGCATCGCCTACGACCGCGACTACGCCGGCTTGGCCCTCGACCCCGACGAGGGGCAGCGGGTGGCCTCGATGTTCGAGCCCGGTCGCGACATCCTCTTCCTCGGGAACCACGGTGTGATCGTTATCGGACCCTCCATCGCTGAGGCCTTCGACGACCTCTACTACCTGGAGCGAGCCGCGAAACTCCAGGTCCTGGCGCTGTCCACCGGCCGCGAGCTCTCCCTCGTCGATGATGCGACCGCGGCGCTCGCCCGTCAGCAGTGGATGTCGTATCCGCAGGGGAGCGAGCTGCATTTCCAGGCGATCCGCGAGGCGCTCGACGCCGCAGGGGACGACTACGCCTCCTGAGCCCTCAGGGGGGGTTCCGAGGCTTCCCCGTCCGTCTCCGGTAGCATCCGGGGTGGTCATCGAAGTCCGATGACCACCGTGAAACCGAGCGATCCTGTCGTCGGTTACCGGTTGCCCGCCCCGCCGGTGGGCGCGAGCCGCTCGTGTGAGCCGGCCGCCATCGCGGGTCCGCCAACTGGGAACCGGCTGATCGCTCCACATGATCCGGAATCGCTCCGGATCCGAAAGGAGCCTCTAATGGCTGATCCCATCCGCGTGTCCGCGCCGATCTCCGGCACGGACCGTCACCTCACCCTCGAGACCGGCCGGTTCGCCCCGCAGAGCCAGGGCGCGGTCGTCGCCACCATCGGGGACACCCGCGTCCTCACCACTGCGAACGCCGCCCGCGACGTCCGCCCCGGTGTCGACTTCTTCCCGCTGACCGTCGACGTGGAGGAGCGTTCCTATGCCGCTGGCAAGATCCCGGGCTCGTTCTTCCGTCGCGAGGGACGTCCGACCGAGGATGCCATCCTCACCTGCCGTCTCACTGACCGTCCGCTGCGCCCGGCCTTCGCCGAGGGGTTCCGCAACGAGACCCAGATCGTCACGACGGTGCTCGGTGTCGACATGGAGAACCCGCACGACGTGCTCTCCATCAACGCCGCGTCCGCCGCGCTCATGATCTCCGGCATCCCGTTCGAGGGTCCGCTCGGCTCGGTCCGCATCGCCTACTCGACCGATGGTGAGTGGTTGCCCCACCCGACCTACGCCGAGTCCGACGCCTCCACCTTCGAGCTCGTCGTCGCCGGTCGTGAACTCGACAACGGCGATGTCGCGGTGATGATGGTCGAAGCCGGCGGAACCGAGCGCAGCTTCTACCTATACGAGGACGGCGCTCCGAAGGTCGACGAGGCCGTCCTCGCCGGTGGTCTCGACGCCTGCAAGACCTGGATCAAGGAGTCGATCGCCCTGCAGCGTCAGTTGATGGCCAGCGTTGTCGCGACCTCCGGCCCGATCGAGCCGCTCGAGTTCACCCCGGTGCTCGACTACACCCCCGAGGTGCTCGCCGCGGTCGAGGCTGCGGTGTCCGCCGAGCTCGCCGAAGCCGTCACCATCGCACGCAAGGCCGACCGGAACGCGGCAACCGACGCCGCGGCCGCGAAGGCCCTCGAGGCCCTGTGTGCCGAGGGTGCCGAGTTCGCCGGCCAGGAAAAGGCCGTCAAGGAAGCGGTCCGCTCGCTCACCAAGAAGCTCGTCCGCAAGCGGATCGTCGACGACGGCGTCCGCATCGACGGTCGTGGTGTCCGCGACCTCCGACCGGTGTCCGCCGAGGTCGGGGTTCTCCCGACCGCACACGGTTCAGGGCTGTTCCAGCGTGGCGAGACCCAGGTCATGAACGTGTGCACCCTGGCGATGCCGCGCATGAACCAGATGCTCGACACCCTCTCACCGGTCAACGAGAAGCGGTACCTCCACCACTACAACATGCCGCCCTGGGCTAACGGCGAGACCGGCCGGGTCGGGTCGCCGAAGCGCCGCGAGATCGGCCACGGTGCCCTCGCCGCCCGCGCGGTCCTGCCGGTGGTCCCGAGCCAGGAGGACTTCGCCTACACGCTCCGCCTCGTGTCCGAGGTGATGTCGTCGAATGGCTCGACCTCGATGGGGTCGGTCTGCTCCTCGAGCCTCTCGCTGATGGACGCCGGCGTGCCGATCCGGGGCGCTGTCTCCGGCATCGCCATGGGCCTCGTCAAGGAGGGTGACAACTACGTCACCCTGACCGACATCCTCGGTGCCGAGGACGCTTTCGGCGACATGGACTTCAAGGTTGCCGGCACCGAGGACGCCATCACCGCCCTCCAGCTCGACACGAAGATCGACGGCATCCCTGCTGACGTGCTCACCGCCGCCCTCCAGCAGGCGCGCGAGGCGCGCATGCAGATCCTCGAGGTCATGAACGCCGCCATCGACGCCCCGCGCGATGAGGTGGCCGAGACGGCCCCCAAGATCGTCACGCTCACCATCCCGATCGACAAGGTCGGCGAGGTCATCGGCCCGAAGGGCAAGATCATCAACACGATCCAGGCGGAGACCGGCGCGGACATCGGCGTCGACGACGACGGTGCTGTCGGCATCGTCACTATCGGTGCCGTTGAGTCGTGGCGTATGGAGGAGGCCAAGGCCGCCATCCTCGCCATCGTCGACCCGCCCAAGGCTGAGATCGGCGAGACCTACAACGGTCGCGTCGTGAACATCACCAAGTTCGGTGCCTTCGTCAGCATCCTTCCGGGCCGCGATGGCCTGCTGCACATCTCCAAGCTGGGTGGCGGCAAGCGCATCAACGCGGTCGAGGACGTCCTCACGCTCGGCGATGAGATCGAGGTGGTCGTCGAGGAGATCGACGACCGCGGCAAGGTCAGCCTGCGCCCGGCCGGGGACCCCCCGGCTGGTGGCGGCCCCTCCGGTGGTGAGCGCGAGTCCCGCGGCGGTCGCCGCGAGTCGCGTTCCGAGGGTGGTCGCGAGAGCGACGGTGGCGGCGACGTCGAGACCGTCAGCTTCGATGACTCCTTCGACGCCGAACTCGCCGGCGAGCTCGGAGACCTCGGCCCCGGTGCCGAGCGTCGTGGTGGCGGCGGTGGTCGCCGTCGTCATCGCTGACGGCCTCGCATGAGCGCCGATGGCTGAACGGGTCGTTCGACTCGACTCCGGTCTGACGGTCGCCGTCGATGAGATGGCGTCCACCAGATCGGCGTCGATCGGCGTCTGGGTCGGCGTCGGGTCGCGGGACGAGCCCGACCAGTCCTCGGGTGTCAGCCACTTCCTCGAGCATCTGCTCTTCAAGGGAACCGACCGGCGCTCGGCGCGGGACATATCGCGCAGCGTCGACCGCGTCGGTGGGGACATCAACGCGTACACCGCCAAGGAGCACACGGTGTTCCACTGTCGTGTACCGGCGCGACACATCGCCGAGTCCATCGAGATCCTCGGTGATGTGGTGTGCCGTCCCGCGATCCGCGGCGATGACGTCGACAGTGAGCGACAGGTCATCCTGGAGGAACTGGCCATGGACGACGACTCTCCCGAGGACGTGGTGTTCCGGGAGTTCACCGCCGCGGTGTTCCCTGGTCATCCGCTCGGTCGCGACACGGCGGGGGAGCGCGAGACGGTCTCTCGTATGACGCCTGACGCGGTGCGGTCCTTCCATGCCGACCGCTACCGGGCGGAGTCGATGGTCGTGTCGGTGGCCGGAGGTGTCGATATCGACGAGGTGATCGGCCTCGTCGATCGCGCCTTCGCGCCGGTGGCGACGGGAGCCGCAACCCACGACCGTCATCAGCCGGGAGGCCTCGGAGCGGACCGCCACGTCGCCGATGACACCGAGCAGGTCCACCTGGTGTTCGGCGGTCGGAGTATCGCCCGGACCGATGGTGACCGCGAGGTGCTCGACATCGTGAACCATGTCCTCGGCGGCGGACTCTCGAGCCGGTTGTTCGACGAGATCCGCGAGCGCCGCGGTCTCGCGTACTCGGTCTTCTCATCGATGAGCGGTTTCGATGATTGCGGCCTCTGGTCGGTGTACGCCGGATCGCAGCCTTCCTCGGCCCCGGCCGTCCGCGATCTGATCGAAGCCGAGTGTGGCCGGCTCCTCGCCGATGGGATCACCGACGAGGAACTCGACGACGCCAAGGGCTTCCTGCAGGGCGCCTTCGAACTCGGCCTCGAGGACTCCGGCGCGCGCATGAGTCGTCTCGGCGGTTCGCTCACCCTGCTCGGTGGCATCGTCCCGGTCGACGAGCAGTTGGCGCGGTGGGCGAGGGTCGACCATGACGACATCGGGCGTGTGGTCGCCCGAGTGTTCGGTGGGGAGCGGGTCGCGGTCTCCCTCGGGCCGATCTGACCGGGCGCGTCCGGGCGGGGAAGCCGGTTAGCGTCTTCATCATGGACAGTGGTGCGGTGATCCGTGTCGGAGTGCACGGAGCGACGGGTCGGATGGGTCGCGCGGTCTGCCAGGCCGTCACCGAGGCCGACGGTCTCGAACTCGCCGCCCTCGTCGACGCGGATCCTTCGCAGGGTCCAGTCTGCGGTCTCGAGGTGACGGCCGAACTCCGGGCGTTCGCGGAGTCGGGATGCGATGTCGTGGTCGACTTCACCATCGCCGAGGCCACACGTGGCTTGGTTCCGTTCCTCGCGATGCACGGGATCCACGCGGTCATCGGCACCTCCGGACTCTCATCGGATGATGTCGCCACGTTCGCCGACGCCCTCGACTCCGGCGGGGTGAACGGTGTGCTGGCAGCCAACTTCGCCGTCTCGGCCGCGCTCATGACCAGGTTCGCGGCGATGGCCGCGCCCTATTTCGACACCGCGGAGATCATCGAGCTCCACCACGACGCCAAGGTCGACGCACCATCGGGAACCGCGATCGCCACCGCGGAGGCGATGCAACCACCCGAGGGTGGATGGGCCGAGGACCCGACGAGGCTCGACACGCTCGAGAACTCTCGCGGTGGTCTCGGCCCCAACGGGGTTCGGATCCACTCCGTGCGGATGCGGGGGATGGTCGCCCATCAGGAGGTCGTGCTCGGCGCGGCGGGGCAGACCCTGACGATCCGGCAGGACTCCTACGACCGGCAGAGCTTCATGCCCGGGGTCGTGCTCGCCTGTCGGCGGGTCCCCTCGACGCCGGGACTCACCGTTGGGCTCGACCCGCTGCTGTGACGTGCCCTGGGTCGGTCAGCGCGCCGGCCCGCCGCGGACGTTGCGCCAGTTGATGGCGAGAACCAGCACGACCGAGGCACCCACCGCCCACCAGGAGTAGCGCTGCAGCCACTCGAGGAACGCGTTAAGTTTCGAGTCGAACACCGAGGCGAGCCACTGGATGAGCGCCAGTCGGGCGATGATGCCGACAGCGAGGAGCGGCAGGAGCCGGACCATCGACATGAGTCGGACCCCGCTGAGCGCCGCCACCAGGTTCGAGCCGACGAAGAACGGGACGACGATGATCGAGGCCCGATCGAACCCTCGTTGGAACGCGTCGAGAGATGAGGGATCAACACCCAGATATCGGGTGAACCAGTCGAGGGCCGTGGTCCGGTAGGCGCGCCCGATCATGTGACAGATGAGGAAGGCAACGATGATGCGGGCCGGCCCGATGATCCAGTAGGAGACCAGGGGCAGGTCGGCGCCGAGGGCGAGGGCCAGGTAGCGGTTCCGACTCGAGAGAGCGATGAGGGCGGTCGGGGAGGACTCGATGAGTCGAGCCCAGAACACGCCGGCGATGTTGGTGGCCACCACGAGAGCGACGAACCCGGCGAGCGCGTACCGGCCCCACGTCGGACGCTCGGCTCTCTCCACCGGCGCGACGCTACCGGCTCACCCGGGCGCGGCCCGAAGCCATCCCGCTACTGTCGGAGCCCATGTTGGGAGTCATGCAGGATGTTCCGCTGTCGATCGTCCACCTCTTCGATCGCGCTGAGAAGTACCACGGGCACCGCGAGATCGTGACCGCCGTGCCCGGAGGGCGCGAGCGGACGACCTACGCCGCCTGGGCGGAGCGCACCCGCCGCCTCGGCGGTGTGCTCGACAACCTCGGGATCTCCGAGCAGGGTCGGGTGGCGACCTTCGCCTGGAACTCGGCTCGTCACCTCGAGCTCTACTTCGCTGCGCCGTGCACCGGGAGAGTGCTCCACACCCTGAACATCCGTCTGTTCCCCGAGCAGTTGACCTACATCGTGAACCACGCCGATGACGAGGTGATCTTCGTCGACCGCTCGCTCCTCGGTCTGCTCGCGCCTCTGCTTCCCACCTTCGAGCGGTTGCGTCATCTCGTGGTCATGGAGGACGGTGCCGAGGTGACGCCGGTCGACACCGGCCGGTTCGAACTGCTCGACTACGAGTCACTGCTCGCCGCGGCCGAACCGGTGGAGTGGGCCCCGGTGGACGAGTACCGGGCAGCGTCGATGTGTTACACCAGCGGCACGACCGGCAATCCGAAGGGCGTCGTCTACACCCATCGGAGCACCTTCTTGCACACGATGGGTGTGATGACCGTCGACTCGCTCGGCGTTCGCGAGTCCGACGTGGTCATGCCGGTGGTCCCCATGTTCCATGTCAATGCCTGGGGTCTCGCGCACGCCGGTGTCGCAGCGGGAGCCTCCCTTGTGATGCCGGGCGCCGACCTGTCAGGTCGCGGGCTCGCGGACCTGATTGTCGATGAACGGGTGACCGTCGCCGCCGGTGTGCCGACGATCTGGATGCAGGTACTGCCCGAGTTGGAGGGACGCGACTCGTCCAGTCTGCGGGCGATCCCCTGTGGCGGCTCGGCGGTGCCCCGTGCGCTCTCGGAGGCTTACCGGACCCAGATCGGCCTGCCTCTGCTGCAGGCCTGGGGGATGACCGAGACGAGCCCGATCTGCGCGGTCGCTCACCTCGACGTCGACGAGCAGGACCTCGATGAGGACACGAAGGCCGATCTGCGCACCATGGTCGGGCGCATCAACTTCGGTGTCGAGATGCGCGTCGTCGATCCGGACGATGGGCAACCGGTGCCCTGGGATGGGGAGGCGACCGGCGAGTTGCAGTGTCGGGGCAACTGGATCGCGTCGAGTTACCACGACGACCCGCGCTCGGGCGAGAGCTTCACCGAGGACGGCTGGCTGAGGACCGGTGATGTCGCCACCGTCGACGATCGAGGCCGGATCCGACTGGTCGACCGCACGAAGGACCTCATCAAGTCGGGAGGGGAGTGGATCTCCTCGGTCGAGCTCGAGAACGAGTTGATGGCCCATCCGGGTATCGCCGAGGCCGCGGTGATCGGTGTGCCGCACCCCCGGTGGTCGGAGCGTCCCCTCGCCTGTGTGGTTCGGGCCCCCGGATCAGAGGTGACCGCCGAGGAGATCCTCGCCCACCTCGCCGACCGGGTCGCCAAATGGCAGGTGCCCGACGCGGTCGAGTTCATCGACGAGGTGCCCAAGACCAGCGTGGGCAAGTTCTCGAAGAAGGATCTCCGCACCCGTTTCGCCGACTACTCGCTGGCGGGTGACTGACCCTGAGGGGTCTTGACAGTGAGACACTGACCGTCTTAGTGTCTCACGTGTGACCGACGTCTCATCTGCGGACCGCTCGACCGGGGTCGAGGACCGGGTGCTCGACGCCGTGCTCGAGTGCAGCCAGCGCTGGGGGTACGAGCGTATGACCATCGACGACGTCGTTGAGCGCTCCGGGGTGTCCCGGGCGACGATCTACCGGCTCTTCCCGGGAGGACGCGAGGTGCTGTTCGAAGCGCTCCGGGTCCGTGAACTCAATCGTTTCTTCGCCGACCTCCGTGCCGAGGTCGAATCAGCCGAGTCGCTTGAGGACATCGTGGTCCGCGCGGTCGTGGGCGCGACGCGGTCCCTTCGCAACGATGAGCACCTCGCCGCGATGCTCGCCACCGAGCCCGGAGAGATGCTCAGTCAGCTCACCGTCGATGGCGTCCCACGGATCATCCGCATGGCGACCGCCTCCCTGACGCCGATGGTGTCGAACCATCTCGGTGCGGCGCGCTCTCGGGCGCTCATCGACGTCCTTGCCCGCCTCACTATCTCTTACTTCCTCGCCCCGAGCCCGCTCGTCGATCTCGGCGACGAGGCCAGCGCCCGACCGTTCCTGCAGCCGATGTTGCGCGACTACACCCCATCCACCCTGACCACCCACTGAGGAGCATCATGAGCACCACCGAGCACGCCCCGAACAGCGACATCATCGGACGCGACAACGTCGACGACATCGAGGCCATCCTGTCGGTGACGAACGTCGACGTCGATGAGGTCGAGCACGTCGTCAAGAACAACGCCGACTCCATCTTCACCTGGGACTACTCCCTCGCGAGGCCCCAGCTCCGCAAGCTCTACGAGAAGGCGAAGACCGGTCAGTGGAACGCCACCACCGACCTCCCGTGGGACACCGAAGTCGAACTCGACGAGGTGGTGAACAAGGACCAGGCCGCCTTCGCCGCGGGTCTATCCCCCGACCACTACGACGGCACCGTCGTCGAGAAGTGGGGTGACAAGGAGTGGCTCGAGTTCGGCATCGACCAGCGCCGCTGGACGCTCTCGCAGTTCCTCCATGGCGAGCAGGGCGCGCTGCTGTGCACCGCCAAGATCACCGAGACCGTGCCTTGGTACGACGCCAAGCTCTATTCGGCCACGCAGGTCGTCGACGAGGCCCGCCATGTCGAGGTGTTCAACCGCTACATCGAGGAGAAGATGGGCGGCGGCTTCCAGGTGAACGCCCACCTCCGGATGCTTCTCGACGACATCATCGAGGACTCCCGCTGGGACATGACCTACCTCGGCATGCAGGTCATGGTAGAGGGCCTCGCCCTCGCCGCCTTCGGGTTCATGCACCAGATGACCGAGGAGCCCCTCTTGAAGAAGCTGCTCCGCTATGTGATGAGCGACGAGGCCCGCCATGTCGCCTTTGGCGTGATGTCGCTCAAGGAGGTCTACGACGGCATGTCCGACGCCGAGATGCGCGACCGTCAGGAGTTCGCCTTCGAGGCGGCCGTCCGCATGCGCGACCGGTTCCTGTCCCAGGAGGTGTGGGAGCGCCACGGGGTCAACCCGAAGGACGTCGTGCCGCTCGTGCTGCGCGACCCCACCCGCGACGTCTTCCAGCAGATGCTCTTCTCCAAGATCGTCCCGAACTGCAAGAAGCTCGGTTTGCTCGACCGTAACGACAAGTGGCTCCGTCGGCGCTTCGAGGAGATGAACGTCATCCAGTTCGAGGACTGGGAGGACACCGGAAGCGAGTACATCAAGTTCGAGCTCGAGAACGCCTGACCGCAGTCCGGTCGGCGGTCCCGTCGGTCGGTAGTGTCGGGAGCGCATGAGCGCAACACCCCGTTTCGGTCGGATCCTGTCCGCTCTCGTCACCCCGTTCGCTGAGGACGGGTCAGTCGACACTGCGGTCGCGGCCGATCTCGCGCGTCGCCTCGTCGCCGAGGGGCACGAGGGGTTCGTGGTCTGCGGTACGACGGGTGAGTCGCCAACGCTCTCCGACGAGGAGAAGATCGCCATGTTCGAGGCGGTGGTCGGCGCCGTCGACGTGCCGGTGGTCGCCGGCACCGTGGGTTCGGACACCGCGCACTCGGTTGCTCTGTCGCGACGGGCCGCCGAGGTCGGGGTCGCCGGCATCCTCTCCCTCTGCCCGTACTACAGCCGGCCCTCACAGGCCGGCATCGAGGCCCACTTCCGCGCAATCGCCGACGCGGTCGACCTCCCGCAGATCATCTACGACATCCCGATCCGCACCGGCCGCAAGGTCTCGACCGAGCTCCTGGTCCGTCTCGCACACGAGGTGCCCAACATCGTCGGTCTGAAGGACGCCGCCGGGAGCCCGGCGGAGACCGCCCGAGTGATCGCGGCCGCGCCGGCTGACTTCGAGGTGTACAGCGGGGACGACTCGCTCACCCTGCCGCTGCTCTCGGTCGGGGCGGTGGGCACGGTCGGAGTCGCCACCCACTGGACCGGGCCCGATCACGTCGAGATGTTCGACGCCTGGGAAGCCGGCGACGCCGACCACGCCCGCCGGGTCAACAGCCGGATGCTCGAGAGCTTCGCGTTCGAGACCGGCGACGACGCGCCGAACCCGATCCCGACGAAGGCCATGCTGAGAACACTCGGCGTTCCCGTCGGGCAGTGCCGCCTCCCGCTCGGCGAGAGCCCGGCCGGGCTCGAGGACGAGGCGCGAGCGGTCCACGCGCGCCTGGGGTCGGCTCGTGGCTGAGCCGGTCAGGGTCGTCCTGCTCGGAGGTCTCGGTGAGATCGGCCGGAACTGCATGGTCATCGAACAGGGGAGCGGGTCGGCACGCTCGTCCATCGTCATCGACTGCGGAATCATGTTCCCGTCCCCCGATCTGCACGGAATCGACCTCGTGCTCCCCGACTTCACCTACCTACGTGAGCACGCCCGCGAGATCGCCGGCCTGGTCGCCACCCACGGCCACGAGGATCATGTGGGAGGCATCCAGTTCCTGCTCCGCGACGAGCACGGCATCGGCGATCTCCGCGACGAGCCCCTCCCGATCTACGGCTCGCGGCTGACGCTCGGGCTCGCCCGCAACCGCATCGAGGAGGCGGGTCTCCTCGGGCGATGCGAGTTCGTGCCGGTGGTCGACGGCCAGCGCGTCGACATCGGTCCCTTCGGTGTCGAGTTCGTTCCCGTGACCCACTCGGTTCCTCACGCCCATGCCATCGTCGTGCACACCTCCCAGGGGGTCGTCCTCCACTCCGGTGACTACAAGCTCGACCTGACCCCGGTCGACGACCGTCGGTGCGACCTCGCGCGACTCGGCCAGATCGCCTCCTCGGAGGGGGTTCGGGTCCTGCTCGCCGACTCGACGAACGCCGAGGAGACGGGCTTCGCCCCGAGCGAGACCAGTGTCGGTCAGGTGCTGCACAACCTGTTCTCCGAGCATCGCGATCGACGGATCATCACCGCGAGCTTCGCCAGTCACCTCCATCGGATCCAGCAGATCGCCGATGCCGCCGTAGCTGCGGGACGACGGGTCGCGACCCTCGGCCTGTCGATGCGAAAGAACGTCCGACTCGGTCGGGACCTCGGGGTGCTCGACATTCCCGAGTCCTCGTTGATCGACATCGAGGAGATCGACCGCTACCGGCCCGAGGAGGTCTGCGTCATCTCCACCGGGAGCCAGGGTGAGCCGATGTCGGCCCTCGCCCTCCTCGCCCGCGGGGAGAACCGATTCGTCTCGATCGACGAGCACGACACCGTGATCCTCTCCAGCCACGCGATCCCGGGCAACGAGAGCAACGTCAATCGGGTCATCGACGGTCTCCTCCGGCGAGGGGCGCGGGTCGTCCACTCCGGGGTGGCCGATGTTCACGCGACCGGACACGCGCAGGCCGACGACATCAAGACCTATCTCTCCATCGTCGAACCCGAGTGGTACGTGCCGATCCACGGCGAATACCGCCACCTGGTCGCCAACGCGGCACTCGGCCGGCGGATGGGTGTCGCCGACGATCAGGTGATGCTCTGCGAGGACGGCGACGTCATCGTCATCGACGACGACGGTCTCAGCCTCGGCGAGCGGGTCCCAGCCGGCTACGTCTACGTCGACGGGATCATCGGCGATGTCGGTACCGGAGTCATCCGTGACCGCCGGGTGCTCGCCGAGGAGGGTGTGGTCGTGGTGGTGGTCACCGTCGACGTGCAGACCGCTGAGATCGTCACCGGTCCCGAGATCATCACCCGCGGCTGGGTGTACGCGCCCGAGGCCGAGGACCTGCTCGATGAGGCCTGCGACACCGTGGCTGAGGCCGTCCAACGCGCGCTCAGCGGTGGAGTACGCGACGTCGAGGCCCTCGAGCGTGACGTGCGTCGCGCCGCGGGCAAGTTCGTCAACGAACGAACGAGGCGTCGGCCGATGATCGTGCCCGTCGTCATGGAGACGTGAGCGACCGGTTGCGTCTCGCGGGCGTGGCCGCACTGCTGCTCCTGGTGGGCTGTTCGGCTCCGAGCAGTCCTGCCGACCTTCCCCGTGTCGACCTCATCGAGGAGGCCGTGTCCGAGCTCGGGCCAGATCTCGAGTACTTCGAGGTCGCCGCCGACGCCACTGGTGTCACGCTCGTCCTTCGGCTCGTCGAGACCGTCAGCGGCTCAGAGGATGAGTCCGTCCTCGCGGAGGTCCACCGGTTCGAGGACGGTCGTCTGGCGCGGATCGCCGAGCCCGTGGAGGCCGATGGCACCCACTTCACCGGCGAATCGATCGACCTCGATCCGGATCGGATCCTCGACCGGATCCTGGAGGAACTCGATGCCTCCACCGTGCTCGATCTCGCCATTCAGGGGTCCCCCGACGGACGCCCGGTCTACGACGCGCGGGTCCGCGGCTCGCGAGGCGGAATCCTGCTCGTGCTCCTCGGTCCCGATGGCGCGATCCTGGGGGTGCAGGCCGAGTAGGGATGCCCCGACCGTCCCGAGGGCGGTTGGTACCGTGGAAAGTCCATGGCTGGCAAAGGCGCATCGAAAAAGCCCGCGAAGGGCGCGAAGGACCCTGAGCCCGCCGCGCGCGGCCGCGGGAAGGCCAAGGGCACACCTGACTCGGGATCGTCGGGAGACGATGAGCACGACGTCATCGGGATCGGGCTCGTCGGGCTCGGCGTCGTCGTCGCGCTCGCCATCTGGGTGGGCCTGGCCGGGCCGCTCGGCGACGCCGTCGACACCTTCCTCGGCTGGTTGTTCGGTGGTCCCCGTCTGCTCCTGCCGGTGGCGCTCGTCGCCGTCGGGATCACCGTCATCCGCGGTGGCCGTCTGGCATCGCCGCCCCGCCTGGCGGGCGGCTGGATCACCCTGTGGTGCGCGATCACCGGTCTCGTCCATGTGGTCGACCCGCCGTCGGACCTGACGGACGTTGCCGAACTGGGAGAGTCGGCAGGTCTGGTCGGGGCCCTGATCGGCGAGCCACTGGTCCGCCTGCTCGACTCGGTCGGTGCCTTCGTCCTCCTGCTCGCCGTGATGCTGGTCGGTGCCATCCTCGTGACCGGCTCATCGCTGCGAACTGTGGTTCCGCAGGTCCTGCGTGGCGTCCGGGCCGCGTCCCGGCCCGTCGTGGCGCTCGTGAGGCGGACCATGTCGGACCTGTCCACGCTGCGAAGTGAGCGGGCATCGGAGGTCGACGACTGGCACGAGGCTGACACCGATCTGGCCCATGACCCCTACGGCGAGGCGTCGGCTTCGGCTCCGGCGCCCTACGACCTCGGCGCCGACGACGAGTTCGCGGAGGCTGAGCCGGCCGCGGAGCCGAAGCCGAAGCGGAAGCCCCGCCGCGCCGCCACGCCGGCACCCGCTCCCGCGGCGGAGCAGCCGGTGGTGCAACCCGGTGAGTGGAAGCTCCCACCGTCGGACCTGTTGGTGCGCGCCGGGGCGCAGAGCATCGACCGGTCCGCCGTCGAGGATCGCGGCGCCACCCTTCAGGAGTCCCTCGCCCAACACGGGGTCGAGACGCAGCTCGTCGGTTCCACCGTCGGTCCGACCGTCACCCGGTACGAACTCGAGCTGGGTCCCGGTGTGAAGGTCGCCAAGGTGACGAGCCTCCAGAAGGACATCGCCTACGCGATGGCGGCCACCGACGTGCGCATCCTGGCCCCCATCCCCGGGCGGTCGGCGATCGGTGTCGAGGTCCCCAACTCACGGCGACAATTGGTCGCACTCGGTGACCTGCTCACCTCACCCGAGGCCACCGCCGCGGAGCACCCCCTCGAAGTGGCCATCGGGAAGGACATCGCCGGCCGGCCCGTCTTCTTGAACCTCGCGACCACCCCGCACCTCCTCATCGCCGGCGCCACCGGTGCGGGCAAGTCGTCGGGGATCAACTGCATCATCACCTCACTGCTGATGCGCACCACGCCCGATCACGTGCGGCTGATCCTCATCGACCCCAAACAGGTCGAGATGGGCCAGTACCAGCGCCTCCCGCACCTCCTCACCCAGCCGGTGACCAACCCGAAGAAGGCGGCCAACGCCCTCGGGTGGGCGGTCAAGGAGATGGAGCGTCGCTATGACGTGCTCTCCGAGGTCGGGTATCGCGACGTGACCGGTTTCAACAACGCGCTCGCCACCGGCAAGTTCCGGGCACCCGCGGGCCACGACGACGCCGAGTACGAGCACCTGCCCTACATCGTGGTGGTCGTCGACGAGCTGAACGACCTGATGATGGTGGCCGCCCGCGACGTGGAGGAGTCGATCACCCGTATCGCCCAGAAGGCCCGCGCCGTCGGAATCCACCTCATCGTCGCCACCCAGCGGCCCTCAGTCAACGTCATCACCGGTGTCATCAAGGCCAACGTCCCAGCTCGCATGGCCTTCGCGGTGTCGAGCCTCACCGACTCGCGGGTCATCCTCGATCAGCCGGGTGCCGAGAAGCTGGTCGGCAAGGGCGACATGTTGCTCCTGCCCGGCAACTCCTCGGTCGCCAACCGGATCCAGGGTTCGTTCGTGAGTGAGGACGAAGTACGGGCGATCGTCGACCACTGGCGGGCCCAGGCCCCCGAGCCCGTCTACTCCGGCGATGTCCAGGGCTCCTCTGAGGCCGCTCCGGCGCCTGCGACCGCCCTCGATCTCGATGTCACCTCGGACGCGAACGCGTTCTCCGCGGGCGACGACGATGAGGATGCCGCGGTGATGCGCCAGGCGATGGAACTCGTGGTGCGTAGCCAGTTGGGTTCCACCTCGATGCTGCAGCGCAAGCTCAAGGTCGGATTCGCCCGGGCGGGTCGCATCATGGACCTGCTCGAGCAGCGCGGTGTCGTCGGTCCGAGTGAGGGATCCAAGGCTCGAGAGGTCCTGATGACCGTCGAGGAGTTCGAGGCCCTCCAGGGTTCCGGGGGCATCTGACCGGATCGGTCGGTCGGGCCGGGAGTAGCCTCAGCGCCTGTGGAATCGGTCGGCTCGGGGGGCTTCTACGTCGAGACACTGGGCTGTCCGAAGAACCAGGTCGACTCCGACAAGCTCGTCGGCACCCTCCTCGCGGACGGGATGTCCCCGGTCGACGACGCCGCCGAAGCCGAACTCGTCGTCGTCAACACCTGCGCCTTCATCGAGGAGGCTCGCCGGGAGTCCATCGACACGATCCTCGCCCTGAGTGAGAGCCGTCGCCCCGGGGCGAGGCTGGTGGTGACCGGGTGCATGGCCGAGCGGTACGGCTCCGAACTGGCCGAGGAGCTGCCCGAGGTGGACGCGGTGCTCGGCTTCGGTGCTCCGATCGCCCCGCAACGCACACGGATCCCGGTCGCGTCGGTGGACCTGCCGAACCTCGATCTGCTGAACCTGCCACGACCGGCCTCCGCCGCGCCGTGGGCGTACGTGAAGATCGCGGAGGGCTGCAACCGATCCTGTGGGTTCTGCGCCATCCCGTCGTTCCGCGGTCCACAGCGGAGCCGGGACATCGAGTCGATCCTGACCGAGGTGTCGGAGACCGGTGCCCGCGAGATCGTGCTGGTCGCCCAGGATCTCGCCTCTTTCGGCACCGACCGACCGAGCGAGCTCGGTGCCGGTTCGATCGTCCCGCTCGTGCGCGAGGTGGGTCAGCTGGTCGATCGGGTGCGGTTGCTGTACCTGTACCCGAGCGACCTCGACGACGCGCTGATCGACACGGTCTGCGACTCCGGCGTGCCGTACTTCGACCTGTCGCTCCAGCATGTGAGTAAGCCACTGCTGCGCGCCATGCGTCGCTGGGGTGACGGGCAGCGTTTCCTCGACCGGATCGCCTCGATCCGTGAACGCGAACCCGACGCAGCCTTCCGGTCGAACTTCATCGTCGGCTACCCCGGCGAGACCGAGGACGACCATGACCAACTGCTCCAGTTCGTGGAGGAGGCTCAACTCGACTGGTGTGGGTTCTTCGCCTACAGCCGGGAGGAGGGAACACACGCGGCCTCCCTCGACGGGGTGGTCGATCCGGAGCTGATGTCGGAGCGACTGGCCGAGCTGCGAGCACTCCAGGACGACATCACCGCCGAGCGACGGGACCTGCTCATCGGCGCTGAGGTGGAGGTGCTCGTCGACGCCGAGGGGGAGGGTCGATCGTTTCGCGAGGCCCCCGAGATCGACGGCGTGGTGCGCCTGCCGGTCGGCCTCGCCGTCGGTGAGATCGCGACCGTCGAGATCGTCGACGCCGAGGGGCCCGACCTGGTTGCGGCCGGAGCGGGAGAGGGCTGATGCCGGTCGATCCGAACGCTCTCGCCACCTGGGCGAACGCGATCACCGCCGGTCGCCTGGTGTTCTCGCCCGTGATGTTCCTGGTGATCCCCGACCACGCCCGCGGCTCCTGGCTGGCCTACGGGCTGTGGTTCGTCCTCTGCCTCTCGGACGGGATCGACGGGTGGATCGCGCGACGCCACGGGACGACCTCCTCCGGAGCCTTCCTCGACCCGCTCGCCGACAAGGTGCTGGTGCTGGGGGCGATGTTCACCCTCGTGGCGCGAGATGTCTTCTGGCTGCTTCCGGTGGCCATCATCGCCGGCCGCGAACTAGTCGTCAGCGTGTACCGCATCCTGGTCGGATCGAAGGGGGTCAGTGTGCCGGCATCCCGGGTCGCCAAGTACAAGACCCTGTGCCAGCAGCTGGCGGTCGGGTTCGCGCTCTGGCCCTGGTTCGCGGTCGACCACCGCTGGCTCTGGAACGGCCTGCTCTGGGTAGCGGTCGGTCTGGCACTGGTGAGTGGATGGAACTACCTGGCGGCGAGCCGAGGCCGGCGGGTGAGCGATGCGGTGTGACGTCCTCGCCGTCGGGACGGAGCTCCTGCTCGGCCAGATCGTGGACACGAACTCGTCCTGGCTCGGTGAGCAACTGGCCGCTCACGGCATCGACTCGCTGACCCAGGTCAAGGTCGGCGACAACATCGGGCGGATCACCGGCCACCTCCGAGCCCTGCTCGAACACGCCGACGCGGTCATCATGTGCGGCGGGCTCGGACCCACCCACGACGACCTCACCCGGGAGGCCATCGCCGCCGTGATGGGGGTCGAGCTCGAACTCGACGAGGTGATCGGGGAGAGAATCCGCGAGATGTTCGAGAGCCGTGGCCGTCAGATGCCCGACAACAACCTCCGACAGGCGATGGTCCCCCAGGGAGCCACGGTGATCGAGCAGACCCGCGGCACGGCTCCCGGGCTGATCTGTCCGGTGAGCGTCACGGTGGACGGTGAGCGTCGTGAACGGGTCGTCTACGCCGTGCCCGGCGTACCCCACGAGATGCGGGACATGTTCGACCGGGCGATCACCCCCGACCTCCACCGTCGCTCCGGACAGGAGGCGGTGATCGTCTCCCGGGTGCTGAGGACCTGGGGTGAGAGCGAGAGCGGGCTCGACGAGCGGCTCCGACCGATCATCGCCGAGCTCGACGAGCGGGGGAACCCGACGCTCGCGTTCCTCGCCAGCGGCTGGGAGGGGCTCAAGGTCCGGTTGACGGCACGCGGGGTCGATGAGTCCGCTGCCCGCGCCGAATTGGCACCATTCGAGGACCGGATCCTCGCCGAGTTGGGAACCAACGTGTTCGGATTCGACGACGACACCATGGAGTCCGTCGTCCTCGGAATGCTGGCCGAACGGTCGTGGACCCTGGGCTGCGCCGAGTCGGTCACCGGGGGGCTCATCGGCGCGCGTCTGACCGCCGTGCCGGGCGCATCGAAGGTGTTCGCCGGTTCGGTGGTGTCCTACGCGACCTCAGTGAAACGCTCGATGCTCGGGGTCGAGTACGACCTCGTGGTCTCCGAGGAGGCGGCCCTGGAGATGGCCGAGGGCGCGCGCGTCGCCCTCGACGTCGACGTCGTGCTCGCCGTCACCGGGGTGGCCGGGCCCGACACCCAGGAGGGACGGCCACCGGGCACCCTCTGCGTGGCGGCGGTCTGGCCGGGTGGCTCGGTGGCACGGACCCTCCGCCTCCCGGGTCAACGCGAGCCAATGCGCCAGATGTCGGTGATATCGGCGCTCGACCTGCTGCGTCGGTCACTGCTCGCCAGCGACGACTGACCCCCAGCGGTACGATTGGAACCTCCAGCCCCTGTAGCTCAGTCCGGATAGAGCGACGGCCTTCTAATCCGTAGCGCGCAGGTTCGAATCCTGCCGGGGGCGCTGTACCCTGCGGGGGCCGCGCGAGGGGTCGCGCGGTCCGCCGACTCAACCCCCGAGAGGTCCCGCGTGAAGTTCAAGAAGGGCGACACCGTCATCTATCCCCAGCACGGCGCCTGCGTCGTGAAGGGCACCAAGAAGATGGAGGCCTTCGGGGAGAAGCGCGACTATCTCATCCTCGAGACCGTCATCAACGAGATGACCCTGAAGGTGCCCGTCGACAAGGCCGACGAGGTCGGGGTGCGTCCGCCGGTGTCCCCCGATGAGCTCGAAGACCTCGTGTCCGTGCTCGCCAAGCCCGACCCGCGCGTCCCGTCGAACTGGAGCCGTCGCTTCAAGAACCACCAGGAGAAGCTCAAGTCGGGCGATGTGTACCAGGTGGCTGAGGTGGTCCGGAACCTCGCGGCGCGCAACCGCGATGCGGCCCTGTCGGCCGCCGAGCGCACCATGTACGAGCGGGCCCGGGTGAATCTCATCAGCGAGATCTCGCCGGCGCTGAAGGTCTCCGCCGAGGACGCCGAGGTCTACCTCGACGAGGCGCTCGCCAAGGGTGTGCTCAAGGCGCCCAAGAAGGCCAAGGCCGCCGCCAAGAAGTGACCCCCGGCCCGTCGGGCCGTGCCAGACTCGGACGATGTCCAACGTCGCGTTCATCGGTCTCGGAGTCATGGGTGCCCCCATGGCCGGTCATCTGGCCTCCGCCGGTCACGAGGTGACCGTCTTCAATCGCACCGCCTCCAAGGCGCTCGCCTGGGTGGCGCTCCACGGCCACCGCGCGGCACCGACCCCGGCCGAGGCGGCGGAGGGGGCCGAGTTCGTGATGCTGTGCGTCGGGAATGACGACGATGTCCGCGAGGTGGTCACCGGTCCGGCAGGTTGTCTTGAGGCGATGTCGGAGGGTTCGGTGCTCATCGACCACACGACCGCCTCAGCGGATCTCGCCCGCGAGCTCGCGGTGGCCTGTGCTGAGCGGGGAGTGGCCTTCATCGACGCTCCGGTCTCCGGTGGGCAGGGAGGGGCCGAGTCGGGCGAGTTGACGGTTATGTGTGGGGCCGACGACGAGGCCGCCTTCCAGCGGGCTGAGCCGGTGATTGACGCCTACGCCCGACGGTGCCGACGTCTCGGCCCCGCGGGTTCCGGGCAGCTCACGAAGATGGTCAACCAGATCTGCATCGCCGGGCTCGTCCAAGCCCTCTCGGAGGCCCTCGACTTCGCGCGCCGAGCCGGACTCGACGTCGACCAGGTGGTGGACGTCATCTCACAGGGAGCGGCCCAGAGCTGGCAGATGGAGAACCGCTCCGCGACGATGGCCCGTGGCGAGTACGAGTTCGGGTTCGCCGTCGAATGGATGCGTAAGGACCTTGGCATCTGTCTCGCCGAGTCGAACCGCAACGGCGCCCGCCTGCCGGTCACCGCGCTCGTCGACCAGCTCTACCGGCAGATCGAGCAGCGTGGGGGCTCCCGGTGGGACACCTCATCGCTCATCGAGCTGTTGCGCGCCCCCTGAGCCAGAGATCACACCGCGAGCTGCAGGCGGTCGACCCCGCGGATGGTGAGGCGGTCGCGCCAGCTCGGGTCGCCGACGAGTTCGAGCCGGGGGAAACGTCGGATGAGGCGCGTGATGGCGATCTCGGCCTCCATGCGCGCGAGTGAGGCCCCGAGGCAGTAGTGCGCCCCAGATGAGAACGCGAGGTGCCGGTTCGCGTTCTGGCGGCCGAGGATCAGTCGGTCTGGTTCGGGGAACATCTCCGGATCGCGGTTGGCGGCACCGAGGCAGGTGACGACCACCTCGCCGTGGTTCACCTCGACCGGCGATCCGTCGATGCCGGCGTAGGTCACCGTGTTGAGCGGGGCCCTGACCGTCTGCTGGACCGGGCCGTCGAAGCGGAGGAGTTCGTCGACCGCGACAGCGTCGAGCCCTGGGTCGTCGCGCCAAGCGGCGAGTTGGTCGGGATGGTTGAGAAGGGCGAGCACCCCGTTGCCGATGAGGTTGACGGTCGTCTCGTGGCCGGCGACGTAGAGCAGCACGACGAAGGCCATGAGCTCCGCCATGTCGAGGCGGTCGCCCTCGGCCTCGGCGGCGAGGAGGGCGGAGACGACATCGTCGCCGGGGTTCGCCCGGCGGTCGGAGATCACGGCGTCGAGGAACGGGATCAGCTCGCCGACCGCCTGCTCCGCGGCGTCGAGGTCCTCGAGGGTCGCGGTCGGCTCGAGGGTGGCCGTCAGGATCTGGCTCCACTCGCGGAGCTCATCACTCCGGTCGGTCGGCATGTCGAGCAGGGCCGAGATCACGCGGAACGGGATCGGGAAGGCCAACTGGTCGATCAACTCGAGGCCGCCGTCTCGCTCAGCGGTGTCGAGGACCTCGTCGACCATCTCGGCGGTGATGGAGCGGAGCCGCTCCACCGCTCGCGGTGTGAACGCCTGGGTCACGAGGCGCCGCAGACGGGTGTGGTCGGGAGGGTCGAGGTTCAGGATCGAACGGGCGCCGCTCGAGGCCCGCTCCTGCCGCCGGCGGCTCACCGGATCATCGGCGGGAGCGGCCGAGTGTCGTTCGATGTCGCGAGCGAACTCCGGTCCGCGAAGGGTCGAGGCGACATCGCTGTGTCGGGTGACGACGACCGTGTACGGGTCGAGACGGTGGACCGGATCGGTGGTCCGGAGCTCGGCGTAATACGGGTAGGGGTCAGCCCGGAACGCCGGGTCGGCCGGCCGCCAGAGTTCGGTCGACCCTCGCCGGACTGACGGCTCTTCAGACATCTCCACCCAGTCCCGGTGGCAGAAGGCCCGCGATGGGATCGTTCCAGGAGTACTCATCGGCCGGCAGGCCCGGCCACAGCACCCACTGCGCGCCGTTTCGGCGCTCGGTGAGCGCTCTCACCATGACCTCGGCGACCGCCTCCGGGGTGAGGAGTTCGAGTCCGGCCTCGGTGATCCGGTCCTTGGTCTCAGCGTCGATGATCGCGGTGTCGGCGAACCCGGGGCACACGGCGCTGATCGCGAGATCGATCGGTTCGGCGTGGTTGTCGACCGCGGCCGCCAGCGACCGCACGAATCCGACGACCGCGTGCTTGGTGAGTCCGTAGACCGGGTCGGGCGCGATCGGAACCAGACCGGCGATGGAGGCCGTGACGATGATGTCACCGAATCCGGTGGTCGCCATGTGATCGAGCACCGCGCGGGCGCCGAGGACGACACCGTCGACATTCACCGACATGATCCGGCGGTACCGCTCGTCGTCGAGACCGAGCACCGGCAGTGACTCGTCGGGGCGCAACTGGTTGGTGGCGATACCAGCGTTGAGGATGGCGATGTCGAAGGGGCCGTGGTCGGCGACGACCGCGGCCCATCCGGCCGAGTCGCCGACGTCGAGGCGCACGGCGGTGGAGCCGGTCTCGGCGGCGACCACGGCCACCGCCTCAGCATCGATGTCGGCAGCGACGACGGCGACACCGAGTTCACGGAGCGCTCTCGTGGCCGCGGTTCCGATCCCGCTGCCAGCCCCGGTCACGATGGCGCGACGGGAACCCCAGCGTGGGGCGTCATGATCCTCAGGCATATCCATCCTCCCCCCAGTCTGGATGCTCGAAGTCGTCGATGGCGTGTTCGAGCCGGTCGACGACGGTCTCGATGACCTGCACTCTGGCCCATCGCTTCTGCTCGCCCGACACCAACGTCCAGGGAGCGAGCTCGTGATCGGTTCGGGCGAACATCTCGTCGACCGCTGCGTCGTAGAGATCGATCTTGTCCCGGTTGCGCCAGTCCTCGTCGGTGAGTTTCCAGCGCCGGAGCGGGTCGTCGCGTCGTTTCTCGAATCTCCGCAGCTGCTCCTCGGGGCTGATGTGGAGCCAGAACTTGATGATGACGAGTCCCTCGAGCGCGAGGTTGCGTTCGAACTGGACGATCTCGTCGTAGGCACGGCGCCACTGTGGCTTGCTCGCGTATCCCTCCACCCGCTCCACGAGGACGCGCCCGTACCAAGACCGGTCGAAGAGGGCGAACCCTCCGAGGCCGGGCACCTCGGTCCAGAACCGCCACAGGAAGTGCCGTCGCTTCTCCTCGAAGGTCGGTTTGGCGAAGGCCGCGACCCGGTAGTGCCTCGGGTCGAGGGGCTCGACGACCCGCTTGATGGCGCCGCCCTTGCCACCGGCGTCGGATCCCTCCATCACGACGAGCACCCCGGGCCCGAGGTCGGGGTTGTCGAGGTGCCCGCCGGTGTGGAGTCGGAGCTCGAGCAGGCGCCGCTGCGCCCGGTAGAGACGCTCCTCGTACTCGGCGTTGCTCAGGTGGGCCGACAGGTCGATGTCGGCGAGGCGTTGTGCCCGTCGTTTAGCCATCGTCCCGGGTGGCGGTCGCCAGCGCGTCGACGACTCGGTCGACCTCCTCGTCGGTCATGACGAGTGGCGGGCAGAAGGTGTTGGAGTGCTCGGCGATCGCCCGGGTGATGACGCCGAGTTCGAGCATCCGGTCCCGGACCGCGACAGCGCTCTGATGCTCGTGGAGCCCCACGGCCCAGACCGCTCCACGGCCCCGCACCGCGGCCACCTGACCGTCGTCGGCGATGGCGCTGAGCCCCGCCGACAGCCGGGCTCCGATGGCCCTGGCGCGTTCGAGGAGACCCTCGCGCTCGATGATGTCGATGTTGGCGAGCGCGGCGGCGCACACCGTGGGATGCCCCGAGTAGGTGTAACCGGTCTTCAGCACGAATGTCGGGTCGGCTTCGAGCGCGGCCCGCACCGTCGGGCCGACGATGACCCCACCGAGGGGCTGGTAGCCCGAGGTGACGGCCTTGGCGAAACAGATGAGGTCGGGGGTGATGCCGAAGTGCCCGGCTCCGAACCACTCGCCGAGGCGACCGAAGCCGGTGATGACCTCATCGAAGACGAGCAGCGCGCCGTGCTGGTCGCAGAGCCGTCTGACTCCCTCGAGGTAGCCCTCCTCGGGCGGCCAGACCCCTCCTGCTCCCTGCACCGGCTCGGTGATCACCGCTGCGACGCGACCGGCGTGCTCAGCCATGGTCGACGCCAGGGCCTCGATGTCATCTCCGGGCACCTGGATCACACCGGAGAGCAGCTCGCCCCAACCCTCCTTGTTGGGAGGCAGACCCTGGGCGCTGGTGCCTCCGTAGTTGGTGCCGTGGTACCCGCGCATGCGGGAGATGATCACGTTCCGACCCGGATCGCCATTGATGACATGGGTGATCCGGGAGATCTTCATCGCGGTGTCGACGGCTTCGGAGCCGGATCCGCACAGGAACACCCGAGCATCGTCGATCGGCGCCAGCCCGGCGATGCGCGTTGTGAGCTCCTCGGCTCGCTCATTGGTGAACGGATCGAAGCACGAGTACGACTCGAGTGTCGCCATCTGCGCCGCGACGGCCTCGGCGATCTCGCCGCGACCGTGTCCGACATTGCAGTACCAGAGGCTCGCCATGGCGTCGATGTAGTCGTTGCCGTCCACATCGGTCACCGTCGAACCGGAACCGGACACCAGGGTGATGAAGTCATCCCGGGTGGGTCGGGCGAAGGGATGCAGGAAACTGCTCGGCACGACATGACCGTAGCCGTCTGCCGAATGTGCCCGGTGTCTGGGAGACTGTCGCGATGGCCGAGATCCTGGTGTCGACGACCGCCGCTAACGATCAGCATCTGACGCCCGCCGGTCACCCCGAGGATCCCCGACGACTCGGGGCCGTCATGCGCGCCGTTGAGGCACCCGAGTTCGCCGGTGCCATCGAGATCCGAGAGGCTCCGGCGGCGACCAGAGACGAACTTGAGCGGGTCCACCCCGCTGAGCATCTCGACCGCCTGGAGGAGTTCTGCGCTCGCGGAGGAGGGCGGCTCGATCCGGACACCGGCGTGTCGCCGGGTTCGCTCGACACCGCGATCCGCTCGGCAGGGGCGCTGCTCGACGTGGTGGCCGCGCTCGAGCGGGGGGAGTGCGACCACGGGTTCGCCGCCGTCCGCCCGCCGGGACATCACGCTCTGGCATCGACGGCCATGGGGTTCTGCCTCATCAACTCGGTCGCGGTCGCCGCCGAGGCGCTCGCGGAACGTGGGGAGCGGGTGGCGATCGTCGACTGGGACGTGCATCACGGGAACGGCACACAGGATGTCTTCTACGACCGCGACGACATCCTCTACGTGTCGACCCACCAGTCGCCGCACTATCCGGGCACCGGATCCGCCTCTGAGGTGGGTTCGGGTGTCGGGCGGGGGACCACCGTGAATGTTCCGGTCCCGGCCGGATCAGGAGGCGAGGTCCTGCGGGCGGCCTTCGATCGCCTCGTTCTGCCCGCTGTGTCGGAGTTCGATCCCGATTGGCTCCTCGTCTCGGCGGGCTTCGACGCCCACCGGGATGATCCGCTGGCCTCGCTCGAGTTGACCGAGACAGACTTCGCGGCGCTCACCACGCGCCTCGTCGGGCTCGTCCCGAAGCGACGGGTCGCGTTCATCCTCGAGGGCGGTTACGACCTCGGAGCCCTCGAGCGCTCGGTTGCGGCCGTACTCGGCACCCTGGTCGGGTCCGCACCTGCCCCGGAGCCCGCTGCGACGACCTCGGGCGTCGATGTCGGTGTGCTCGATCGGGTGGTCGTCGAGCGGGAGCACGCCCTCTCATGACCGGTCGCAGCGGCGACGGGTTCATGCGCTGCTCCGATGGAGCGGTCCGCTGGGGCGTGTTCGGCGCGGCCGGTGTCGTCTTCGTGCACCGAGGCCCGGAGGGCACGACAGTGATGTTGCAGCGGCGATCGGCGTTCGCCCACGAAGGTGGCACCTGGTCGTGCGCCGGAGGGGCGCTCGATGAGGGCGAGTCACCGCTCGAGGGCGGGCTCCGAGAGGCGGGGGAGGAGGTCGGCCGCGTTCCTGACGGATGGCGGCTGATCGGTGAGGTGGTCTTCGCTCCGGCCTCCGACTGGAGTTACACGACCTCGGTTGTCGAGGTGGGGGAGCGTTTCGGTACCTCGTTGAACTTCGAGACCGATGATGTGTCGTGGATCCCGGTGGACCGCGTCTCGTCGCTCGAGTTGCACGCCGGTTTCGCCTCGGCGTGGCCCGAGATCGCGGGCATCGTGCTCGGCGCGGAGTGACCGCACCGAGCACGAACCCTCAGATCAGGCGCGTACGCCCTTCGCGATGGCGCCGAAGACGGCGTCCTTGAGCGGGATCATGCCCGCGATGATGGCTCCGTTGGCAACGACGTTGATCCAGTCGTCGCCGTGGATCCATCCCCAGCCACCAAGCACGTAGCCGGCGTCACCCATGAGCCACACCATGAGGATGGCGATGAGGAGTGTGAGGTTGGCTCCGATGATCGGCAGCTTGCCGATGGTGTCGGAGAGTCCGATGGTTCCCAGGACGCTGTGGAGAACGGTCATGACCGCCTCCAGCAGGATCGCCATGGTGATGAACAGTGCAACCGTGTACATGGAGTACCTCCTTGTGACCACCGGGTGTGGGCAC
>Ga0181567_10000152_pt1 | contig 46941 bp, 23 predicted proteins | sample 101ome_14_FD_133761 | JGI IMG/M metagenome (GOLD analysis project Ga0181567, IMG submission 133761) | Coastal salt marsh microbial communities from the Groves Creek Marsh, Skidaway Island, Georgia - 101403AT metaG (megahit assembly) | ecosystem: Environmental > Aquatic > Marine > Intertidal...
CCACGCGTCTCGAGACATCTCCACGCACGTGCACAGGATCGGACGCACGGGACGCGCGGGTGCGACGGATGGGCGCGCGTACACGCTGCTCACGGCGCGAGATTCGGCCAAGACGGCGCAGTGTTTGGAGAAGAATTTACGAGACGCGGGCCAAGACGCGCCTTTGGATTTGAAGGCGCTCGCGCGAGGCGCGTATCGCAAACGCGCGCGCGCGGAGGAGGAGGACGACTTTGGCGCGTCGGCGAGCGGACGCGGTGGGAAAATCATGGGAGGACGAGGTTTGGGGTTCACGGGCGCGCCGGCGCACGCGCGCGCGCGGTTCGGCGGCGGACGCGGTCCGCCGCGAAGCGCGCCGAATGAAAACTTTTCGGCGGTGCCGCCTCCGAGCGCGGCGCGCGTCGCGCCTCCGCCTCCGCCCGCGCTCGCGAATGCGATGGTGGCGCAGGCGCGCGCGCGCGCCGAGGCGATCGCGAAACAGTTCGCGCCGCCGCCGTCGTCGTCGGCGGCGTCCGCGTCGGCGCCGACGAACGATCCCGCAGCAGCAGCGGCAGCAGCGGCGCGCGCCATCGCCGCGCGTCTCGCCGCGAACGCGCCGAAATGAACATGTACACTAGAATACACCACACGACTACACTACTAGCTAGCGCTATATCTCTAATTCATTCAATTCATCTTCGCTATCAGCCGAAGAGCGTCTCTCGTCGGGTTTCGCGCGCGGAGATTTCGCTTTTACGCCGTTCGACGTGCGCCTTTACCGAGCGAAACTCCAAGTTTTTATCCCGCGTCACGATGCGCGTTCTCGTCTCCGTGCCCGCGAAGAAGGCGTGTTTCGGATTATTCGACGTCACGTCGCGCGTGTACGCGCCCGTGTGCGAATTCCGACTCGATTCCACGCGCGTATACTTGGCCAAGAGAGATTGTAACAATTGCGCGCGTTTCGCCTCAATGGATGTCGACGCGCCCTTGGTTCGCTCGACGTTCGCCTTGATTCGCTCGGCGATCTCCGTCGTCGTCTCTCCGCGCATGGCGGTGATCTCTCGTATGACGTACTCGTGATCGCGCTCGACGTTTCGAATCTCCGCGCCCTCGACGCGAACGAAACGCGACTCGTCGTCCTCCGACTCGTCGTCGTCTTCGTCTCTCGAGATGGATCCACGCCTCGCGCGCGCCACGAACGACGACGAGGAAAACAATCGACCATGATCGTCGAAATCCTCCTCGTCGTACGCCTCGTCGTACGCCTCGTCGTACGCCTCGTCCACGCTCGACGCCGACGCCGAATCCTCGCCGCCGCCCTCGCGCGCCGCGAATAACCACGCGTCCAACGCCTCGTTCTTCGGCGTCTCCTCCCTCGCCACCACCCTCGACCGATCCACACCGAACCTCCGTCGCACCGCGCGCACCACTTTCGGCATCGCTTCCTCCACGACGACGCCCCAATGTTCTCTAAAGAACCCACCCGTCGCCACCGCGACGTCGAACGCGTCCTCGCACGCCACGGCGCCGCTCGCCACCGTGCGTCCCTCCGCGTGTATTTTCGCCAATGTCCCTCGCATCCCTCGCGTCAACGCCCGCTCTCGCGCGACGACGTCGACGCCTTCGTCGTGATTTTCACCGAGCGCGACGAATCGCGCGAGATGTCGAAGCGTGGTGATGTCCGAAGACGCGCCTCGCGGTCGCGTCGCCGCCACCAAGCACCGGCCCGCGCGAATCTTTGTCTCTCGCCGTTCGCGCGCCCCGAGTCCGCTCTCGCGCGTCGCGCGCGCGTCCACGAATGTGCGAGCGTACAAGTCGCACGTCTCGCGCGCGATGGCGACGAGCGCGTCGTCCGGGACGTCGACGGCGTCGGATGATGCGTCCGTCGCCTCGATGAGAATTTCGCGAACAATGTGCGCGACGAGACGCGCCTTGACGAGCGCGGGAAGGTGAACGTCGAGCGCATCGCGCGCGTCGTCGTCGCGCGAATCGTCGTCGCGCGCGTCCGAATCCTCGTCGTCCGAGGACGAGGCGGAGGACGCCGCGCGCATGACGTGATTTCGCGCGGACGACTGCCGACACCATTCCTCGACGCTCGCACCCTCGACGCGTCGACGCGACGTCCATCGTCGCGCGACGGACGCGAGCGCGACGTGCGCGACGTCGTCGACCGACGCGACGCTCGACGTGCGCGCGCGCGACGACGCAGCGCGACGATGACGGTCGATGTGCTCCGACGTGACGTCACGCCGGCGAGCGTCGACGACGTGCGACGACGACGGTGGGGCGTCGCCGCGCCCGTCGCGCGCGAGACGACCGAGGACGCGTCGTCGACGACGCGCGCGCGCGGGTTCGCGAACGCGGCGGCGGCGGTGGAGGATCCGGGAGAGGTGGACGTCGCGGCGGGCGCGAGTCTCTGGGCGACGTCGTCGTGGTTCGGCGCCGCGGGCGCGCGCGTGGACGCCGTCGTGGCGAACGCGTCGAGCGTGGCGTACGGAGCCGACGGGAACGACGCGCGTCGGGCGCCGGGAGGCGCGACGTGTCAGAATAGATTTATCGAGGGACGCGGCGCGCGGGACCCGTTTTCGCCGGCGAGCGAGCGCGCGACGTTAGCGGTCGGTGCGGCGCAAACGCGCGACGATGCGCGCGAACGCGCGGGGGAGACGTCGTCGGAGAGATGGGAGATCACGCGGTGGGGCGAGACGGGCGGCGCGGCGTGCGGCGACGCGCGAGGCGCGACGGCGAGGACGTTTCGAGCGTTCGCCGGCGGCGCGGCGAGACGGTTGGCGGCGAACGCGCCGGTCGGTGGGACGTTTGAATTCGACGAGGCACGAAAGCGTTGGGTCATCGTGCGCGAGGGCGAGGCGCGCGAGGTGGTGGCGCCGTCGACGGTGGACGAGAGAGAATCTGAGGACGCGATGGACGTCGAGTCAGAGGTTCGCGCGGACGCCTTGTCGACACGCGACGCCGGCGTCGCGGACGTCGACGATGAGGGACGAGAGATGCGCGAAAAGGCGCGCGAAGAACGCGTTCGTCTTTACCAACCCTCGTACGACGCGTCGTCTGCACGGTATGAGAGCGCGATGCGTCGGCGAAGAGACGCCGACGCCGGCGAGACGATTCGACGCGCGGCGTCCTTGCCCGCGAACGTCGCGTTCGACGCCGTCGCGCGTCGCGAAGGCGAGGCCCTCGCACCGACGTCGCGAGAACACTCTCGGTGGTCGTCGCTCGCGTGCCGAGACGGGACGAAAGTCTGGATCGAAATCGATCCCGAGGTGGACCACGACGCGCAACTCGCGTCGTGGATGCGCGGCGACGTTCCTTGGCCAGTCGTCCGCACGCTCGATCTCGGCCGCGACCGAGTCTCGAGAGGCATTCCCGTCGACGCTCCCGGACCGGTGTGCGAAGACGCCGACGTGTTGGCTCGCGTTCGAGCCGAGCTCGAGAGACGACACGAGGCGAACGCGGCGAGCGCGCCGTCGACGTCGGGTCCTCGCGCGCGCGCCGTCGATCCCTCGGACCCCGACGCGGCGAAACACGCCAACATCATCGACACGCTCGTGCGTGCCACCACCACCACCAGCAACGAATCTGCGACGGACGGCGACACCGAGACGCTCCTATCCGCGCGCGAACAACGCGCGTTGAAGGACGCGCTCAAGGCGGCGATTCGCGAAAAGTACGAGGCGTTCGCCGAGTGCGATCGACTTCGAGCCAAACTCTTAGAATTGGGTCACGCCGTGGACGCGTGAGGACCGACGTATGTTCATTTTTAATTCACAGCATCGCTCGCACGACGCGCGCGTCGTCTCATCGTCCGCTCGAGCGTCGTCCCGCGTCCCGAAAAAAAAGCAAGGTAGTTGGAGCTCAACTGTAATCGTCCCGAGCTCATTCTTCCGCGCGCGTCGACACCGACCGCGCGAACGCCGACACGCGCGCCCGACCGCGTCACGACGACGTCTTCACTCATACTTCGCCGCCGATTCCTCACCGCACTCTTCCCCGCGACGATGGCGTGGCGTTCCCACGGTGTCGACAACGCCGACTTGGTTCGTCAGCTCGAACGAAACGGCATCGTCAAGAGCGCGCGCGTGGCGAACGCCATGCGCGCGGTCGATCGAGGGAATTACGTGCCGAGAAACTCGCTTCAAGAGGCGTACGAGGATCATCCGTTGCCGATCGGATGGCACGCCACGATTAGCGCGCCGCACATGCACGCGGCGTGTTTGGAGCTCTTCGAGCACGCGGGCGTCGTCGAGCGCGGGAACAGAGTCTTGGACGTGGGCTCGGGCACCGGGTACCTCTCGGCGTGTTTCGCCGAGCTCGTCGGGTGCGACGAGGGCGAGGGCGTGGTGGTCGGGATCGAGCACATCGACGAGTTGACGCTGTCGAGCTTGGAAAACGTGAAACGAGACGGGAAGGGCGCGTTGTTGAAACCAGACGCCGACGCGCCGTTTCGATTGGTGACGGGAGACGGACGACTAGGTTACGAAAAGATGGCACCGTACGATGCGATTCACGTCGGGGCGAGCGCGGCGGAGATTCCGGAGGCGTTGCTGAATCAGTTGGCCGTCGGCGGACGAATGGTCATTCCCGTCGGGGGATCGACCGGCCAAGCGTTGAAGGTGATCGATCGACTGCACGATGGAAGTCTTCGAAAAAGGGACGAAATGGGAGTGATCTACGTCCCTCTGACGAGCCGCGACGAGCAGCTCTCGCCGGCGCGGTTTTGAGCGGTCGCCTCCGATGACAGAAAGAAACGCAAGCAAGCTTTGATCGAACTCGCTCGAAACGCGCGACACTCTAGCTTTAGACCGAAACACGTGTCAATACGACTCGACCGTACCATTCGCCGACGCGAATCCTCGAATCGAATCACTGAAGTCATCGTATCCTCGGGCGCACGACGAGAGACGCGTCGCACCGCGACGAAGACGCGTGGACGACTACTTTTAAAATTGCATTAAATTCTTCTACGCCTTGGCGACTTTGAATAAATCAGCCAAGGAAATCCACATGTACGAACATTTGTTCATGATTTCGTCGAGGGAGTCCTCAGCCGTCTTCAACGACGTTTCCAACTCCGTGCCTCTGACCTTGTTGAGGAAGTTTTCGCGATCCTCCTTCTTGAGCGTGCTCCGCGCCGCGTTGGCGACGGAGAGCAAACGCTTGTAATGCAAAAGCTGGTTGTACAATTTTTCTTCCGGCATCGTCTTTTCCATCGTGCCCTTGGACATGGGATCGGAGCTCAGCGTGCCCGTGAGCGAGCTATCGGTGTGATGCGTTCGAAGGGTGATGTTGCGCGTCTCCGCTCTGTCGACGTCGTCGTTGGATCGCAACGGCGCGGCGTAAAACTCTTTGATGCGTTCGCGCGCGGCGAGAATCACCTGGTTCGACAGCGTCGCCTCGTCGAGAGAGTTGGTGGAGGTCACCGTAGCCTTTCCTTGACTCGCCGGTGTGTTTTCTTTGCCCACGTCCGGCGTCGACGGCGCCAGGGCGTCTTCCACACGCACCTTGCCGTCGAGAATGGCTCGAACGCCGCAGAAATCAAACTCTTCGCCGTTGCGAGTCTTCAGCGTGAGCGGCTTGCAATCGGCGAATCGCTCCTCGTCGTCCATCGCGAACGCGCCACCACCAAAGGTGTCGTCAAAGTCATCGTCCGCCCCGCGAGCTTGCGACTTGAACTTGTTCGAGTCCAAGCCAAGGCACTCCGCCATCATCGCGCCGTCGGTTTGCTCAATCGGCGCGCACAAACGACTGATGACGGGGTGAATCTGCTGAGACAAGTAGTAGTGCAAGTCAACCTTCAATCCCATCTCCACGATTTCCTCTGGGTGATACGCGCGCTCGGCTAAACCTTTACCACCGGAACCGCCACCCTTGCCGGCGGCGATTTCTTCCAACGTCGCGTCGCTCTGCAGCGCGATGATGTACGGCACGGTTTCTCCCGCCTTGGTACCGTCTCTCTTACCAGCCTCGGCGCGACGCTTCGCCACCATGACGTGCGGTTGATGCTTGGCGTCCGGGTACTCTTCGATCGCCTTGGTGAGCTGCTTGGTGATGATGTATTTGCTCATCGGCACGCGGTTTTCAATCATATTCGTTCGAATCTCTCGCAAGCTGTCGTGAATCACACCGACGCGCTCCTCGAGGTCCCCGTCGACGTCCAAAAGTTGATTGAGCGTCTGCTTACCCAAATCCTTGACGATCGGCGCCCAATCGCGACGAACGATGTCGATGCCCTTCATCTCGAGCTTGTAAATGTGCGTCTTATTCGGACCGCTGACAACCTTCATCGCCGCGTACTTCTTCTTCTTCAACAAGAGCATCGATCTGAAGACGTAATCCTCCTCCAAGACTAATTTGCGATACTCCTTGTTGACGAAACGAATGAGTTTCCCTCCGAGCGACTTTGATTCGAGGAGATTGTGCGATCTCGTGTTCACCATGATGGAATCGGTGTCGCCGTAGATGACGTCCAAGTCACACTTGCCCGAGGCAATGTCCACCGTGTGCTGAAGAATTTTACGACCCTGCGACGTGATCAAAGCGGCGATCGGTTCTGCGAAGAAACGAGACTGCGCGAAACCCAAGCAACCGTACATGGAGTTAGCGGTGAGCTTGAGCGCCAACTGACGAAGATCGTATTGTTTCTTGCGCCCGGGGTCGTTTTCTTTCCCCATCAATCCCTTAACGTCTCGACGTCTCTTCACGATATCCGCGATGACAGTCGGTAAGACGGCGAAATCTCTATCGTTCGAGATTGGCGGGGGTAACTCGATGCTCGAACTTTCGTCGTCTTCGGTGAAGTGTCGCTTGACGGTCGTGTAGCAAATGTTGTACTCTTGAATGATGGACGGGTACAGAGACTGGAAATCGAGCACCAAGACGTGGGTGTCGTACAAGCCCTTTTTCGGTTCGAGCACCAAACCACCGGCGTAGGACGGTCCCTTCTTCTCGTTACTACCCTCTTCATCACCGTTCACCGCGGCGACGCGACGACGCTCCTTGGCGCTCAAACGGTCCGGTACGATGTACTTGCGCGCGTGGAATTCGTGAAGCAAGAGGTACTCGACGCGCTGCGCGCGCGTGTGTCCGAGCGTCTTGCTCCACAAGTTACCGGCGATGTTGGACAACTGTTTCGTCAGAGGGACGACTTCCATCTTGAACATGAGCTTCAAGCTGAGCTTGGCGTCGTTTTCCGTACACTTGACCAAGCGCATGAGAGACTCGGCGTTGTGGTAATGATTCGGAATTTCCTCAGTCGGCACCTCTTCGCGACGAAATCCGAGCTGCGTCTCAGAGAGCGACGTGAGCGTGTACGACACCTCCTTGCCCAACAAATCTTTCGCGCTCAGGTACGTGTCCGCCAATAATCGACCGGCCAAGCACTGAAGCGCACCCATGGACGCGCCGCCTCCGTACGCGCCGCCCGTGCCGTTGATGTTCGGCATGCGCGTTCGCTTCATGCGTCCGATGCGACTCCAGTGACCAATCTTGTTCGCTTGCAATCTTTTGAGGAGGACGTCGAGATTGAAACCACCGATGTTGTGACCGACGATGACGTCGGGATCGAGCTGATGCAGTTTCGCGAGAAGAAAGTTGAGCAAACCGAGTTCGTTCATCTGCGTCGCGAGCACGACGGAACCGGTGCGCTTGGCGATGACATTCGTGTTGTTCTCTTGAGCGGCGACGTTTTGCCATCCTTGCGGGAATTCCAGACCGTCGAGCTTGCGGACGACGGTAAAGTGTCGCAAACCGCTCTTTTGTTCGCGATCCGTCGTCATGCCTTCGCAATTGACGCCTCGAATGTACTGCACAGACGCGACGGCAATTTCGTTGACATTCAACTGTTGGTTGACGACAGTTTGAAGATTTAACGACGCCACGGTGAGACGCGGCGCGGGCAACGACGTGACGTCGTTCGGCGCCGGACGCACGCTCTTGTGCGCGCTCGGAAGCGCGAGCTCGAGCTTACACCACGACTTTTGTCTCTCCGTCGGAACGATGGCGGCGCCTTGAAGCCCGATCCAACTCGGACCCTTCATCTTTGACTTGAGCGTGAGAAGTTCAAGCATCGACGCTTGGGTGCCCATGGCGGCGATGAAATGCTTCCCTTTGAGATCGCTTGGAAAGGCGGGGTGCGTCGCGGGCGTTTTCACCTTGAGCACGAACAAGGGTCCTTGGGGAATGTCCTTGCGTTCGAAACAATAGTGGCGACGCACGATTGTGATTTTCGAATTCTCAATGCCTCGCTTCTTGAGCACCTCCTTGACCTCGGCGCGTAGTTCTGCCGATTTCGGGATGAGCGCCTTCATCAGCGCCTTTTTCGCTTCCTTGGCTGCGAGCTGTTTCTCTTCCTTTTTGGCGTCGTTGGCGGGGCACGTTTTGAAGTCTTTACGGGTCGCCTCCATCTGTCGTCCCAGTTCCTCGAGCGAGCCGTCGGGATCATCGAACGTGGACGGCGTTGGAATGATGTACATGCATCGTTCCATGTTTTGCACCGCCGCACACGCGCTGATCGTGTCGGCGCCCGGTTGGTTGGACACCGGAATTCGACCGAAGAGGAAAACCGTGCCCGGGGATTCCTTCTCCTCGTGCGCATCCATGAAAAAGAACGGAATCGATCCATCCGACGCTTTCGGAAGCTCGGTACCGTTGAACGTCACCGGCGCGGCATCTTGCGTCACCGGTCCGAGATCTTCGGTCGCTTCGTCCTCTTCTTCGTCCAACGTTTTCAACACCGACTCAGGTTCCGGCGGTCGATCCTCTTGCGCGCGAATCGTCGACGGTTTCTTCTCTTCCGCTCGTACCGGCTCCGGTTCCGGCATCGCGACGTCAACGTCGACGTCTTCCTCCATGTCGTCGTCGAATCCACCGACATCACCCGTCGGTAAATCTTCGTCTTCTTCGACGTCAAACGTCACGGATTTCTTCGCGCTGCTCGTGGGCGGAGACTTGACCGGTGATCGCGCCGCCGACGCGGGAGCGACCGGCGTCGACAACTTCCGCGGCGATCGACGAAGCACCGGTGCGGGCGCGGGCGCCGGTCTCGCCGCGGGCTTCGGTCTCGCCGGCGCGGGCGCGGGCGCCTGCGCGCCGATGTCCATATCCACCCCCGCGAGAATATCCTCCAACAACGCATCCGTGTCCGCCTCCGCCGCGACATCGTCCAGCTTTTTCTTCTTCGTCGCTCCACCGACCATCAACGACGCCTTACTCTTCGCCTTTTCGTTGGCTCGCTTCGCCTTTTCCTGCGCGCTCAGCTTCTTCTTCGGCTCTGGCGCCGCCTTGGGCAACTTTTTCCCTTCCGCGTCGTACTCCTCATCGCTCGAATAATTCTCGTTCCGCGTCGTCCAATCCTCCTCCTCGCCCAAATCCTCGTATCCCTCGCCGTGATCGTTGACGACAAAGTCCCCACCCTGCGCGCGTCGTTTCGCCACCAACTCGCGATACTCGTCCTCGTCGAGCTCGTCGTACACATTCTCGATCGCGTCCGCCTCCTCCTCCATCTCGTCGATGCGCGACCGTTTCCCGCCCTCGCGAAGTTCACGGAGCTTGGCCGTCGCCGCGAGCGCCTTGGCCGCCTTGGAGGACGCCTGTCGACGCGAACTCATGACGGATCGCGCGCGCGGGCGATTTCAAACGAAAGACGTCCCGAACCGCGCGTTCGTCTCGCGCGCGCGCGACGCGTCGCCGCCGACGCGCGCGTCTCGAGGCGCGTTCGCGCGCGTTCGTTCGATCGACTCGATCGACCGCGTTCGCACGCTCGCGTCGCGCGAGTCGACCGCGATGGAATGACGTCTCGTGAGCTGTCCCAGCGCTGAAAATTTAAATTTTTGACTCGCCGAGACGCGAAGACGACGACGAACGGGCGCGACGACGCGTGGGAGCGACGACGCGGCGCGATAAAAACGACGCAAAGGCGTCAAGACTACATAAATGAGGGTAACTATTGCGTCTTCGGGGTCACGAACGATCGAGCGCGCGATCGAGTTTTTGGGCGACGACTTCGAACCATCGCTGGTCGTTCGGCGTGAGCCCGCGTTGGACGCGAGACCCGATGACCAAGGCGGCGCCGTCGCCGATCGGACGCACGCACACCGCCTGCGTGTTCACCGGAAAGAATTGTTCAAACTCGACGCGACCTGGGAAGAGGATGAGATTGGCGAGATTGTTGGGCGCGCCCCTGGACGCGGCGGCGGAGACGATGGGTCCGAGCTCGACGCGTCTCGAGAGCGCCGATGGATCGGCGAGCTCGTTCGCCGCGACGCCCGCCTGCATGATGCGTTCGCCATCCTTGGTGAAGACGGCCATGACGTCGCAATTCGTCGCCGCGCGCGCGGCGTCCCACGCCCATAATAACTCTTCCCTTGCGTCGGCGGACGCGGCGGGCGATACGTACGGCTCGTCGAGACGCGCGCCGACTAAATCCACCACGTTGGGCGGTTTCGTCTTCAGAGCGACCCAAGTGAATCCGGTGAGGATCAAACACGCCGCCATGGCGAGACATATGACGTCGGCGCGACTCTGCGCGCTCGACGCGTCCGCCACCGGCGCGACGCCGCTGAGCGCCCTATTCGCCAAGAGCGCGACGCCGCACGCGCCGCCGAACGCCGCGGGTGACGCGCGGAACACGTCCTCGTAGCGCTCGATGAACGTCTCGTCGCCACCACCGTCGACGCGCGTCGCGCGCGCGCGCGACACGCGAGGCTGATGGGACGCGCGAAACGCTCGAGACGGGGTCGCCTCGCGCGCGCTCGTGGACGCGCGCGACGACGACGCGAGTCGCGAGCACGACGACGCGAGGACGTGTGGTCGCATATCGCGCCTCGCGTGTTCGGTACCGAACGCCGCGCGCGACGCTCTTTGACGAGGTTTCTTTCGGCGAGCGCGACTACAAAGCGAGCGACTACGTCTACGTCGGTAAAAGCCTATCGCGAGACTCGTCGACGTCGTACGAGACGCCAACGCCACCGTGTCTCTCCTCGTCGTCGTCGACGCGCTCGTCGTCGACGTGCGCCGTGGCGACGCGCCTGTGATCGGGCGCGTCGACGGCGCGTCGCGACGCGTACTCGAAGACGGCGGCGGCGACGACAAATAACAGCGTAAACGACGCGCACGCGCGACGCCATCGCGCGGGCGTCGGTGGGCCGTCGCGCTCGAGCACGTGTCCGAATAACGGTGGCGTCGGGACGTCGCCGAGAAGGTGAATGGTGACGGTGGTCATCGAACACGCGAGCGGTCGGAGACGCGGCGGGACGCTCCAGAGCACCACCGCGTTGACGGGCGCCTGTAAGACGAAGGCGAACATCTGACCGAAGAGCAAGAAGGCGACAAACGCGTGGAAACTTGCGCATCGAAACGCGAGCTCGAGGAACACAAACCCGACAAACGCGGCGGCGGCGCACGTGCGAAGCGCGTTGGTCATGGAACTGCCGAAGACGTCGACGGCGCCTCCGCCGACGAGCGTGCCCGCGATGCCACTCACGACGGTGACGCCGCCCAGAACCATGTCCGCGCGCGTGGACGTGCGCAAGTACTCTTTGAAGATTGCGAATCCGGCTTTTGGACCCCAGACGGCGTAGACGCCGATGACGGCGGTGTACACAGCGTATCCGAGAATGGACACGACGTACACCTCGTACTTTAAGAGTTCTTTGCAATCCCGCGCGAACGCGTGAAGCATGGACCCTTCGTCGCGCGCGCGCGAACTTCCCATCGTCTCACTCGAGCGCTCGCTCACGCCGCGCATGCGCACGGGCGGACTAATGAAACAAAACAACGCGACGGGAATCGTCACCGCCGCGTTCAACGCGAACGGCGCTCTCCAACCCATCGTCGGCGCCACGGCGCCACCGAAAAAAATCCCGAACGCCACCCCGAACGGTACGCACACGTAAAACGTCGCCAACCACAGCGTCTTTCTCGCCGGTGGCGCGTAATCATCTATAAACGGCGCCGCCAGCGACACGAACGACGCCTCGCCGACGCCCACTAAACATCGACACGCAAACATAAACCAATACGACGGCGCCAGCGCGCACCCGCACTCCCCGATCGCGTACATCCCCAACCCGTACGAGATTAACCGAAACGGATTCACTCGCGTCGCGAGCGCGCTGAACGTCGGACACCCGAGTAATAAACCGATCATAAACGCCGCCGTCAGCGCTCCGTACGCGCCGTAACTCGCCCCCAACGCGCCCTGCATCCCCATCCCGTTCGGCTCGCTCGCCGTTCTCGGACTTCCCGACACCGCCACGCTGCTCATGATGCCCCTGTCCGTGTACACCAACACCGACACCGCGCACAGTAATCGCAATAATCGTCGCGGCGTGAACCACCAGTGTTTCGTCGTCCCGACGCCTCGCGCGCGTCCTCTTCCATCCTCCTCTCCATCCTCCGCGTCGCCGTCGTCGCTTATCCCGCCGTCCATGGACGATACGGACGACATCGACGCCGCCACGCGCTCCATCGCAACAGAGACGTCCGCGGCGTCGCGCGTTCGCTCGAAAACGACTTTGAGCTCAAATCAACCGTCACGCACTTCACGACCGCGTCGACGACGTCGACGACCCCGCCCTCGCGTCGTCGTCCGCGACGACGGGAATCGTGAGATCCGGCTTGAATATCGCGTGCACCACGCTCGCGCCGGCGAGGAGCGACGCGAGACTCACGACGTACGCGCGGGCCGGGAGCATAAAAAATGCGCCGCGCAATGTCGTCATCGCTCGACGCGCCGCGTCGTCATGTCCGTCGAGTACTCGCGCCTGGACGCGCGCGCATGCGCGAGCGATGCCATCGGCGCGCGCGACGACGCGCACTGGTCGCCCGCGACGTCGACATCGACGTCGGAACGCGAGACGCCCTTTCCAGACGGTTTGGTGTACAGCGCCGACGGGTCGACGCTTTTGTGTTACGACGCCGCGTCGAGGACGTTTCGCGCGCGTCGAGAGGTGATACAGGACGGCGACGTGACGTTTTCGTACGCGATCGCGCGGTCGGGCGAGCGGGCGCACGATTGGAGACTGTGCGAGGATGGGCGCGCGTTCGCGGCGAGCGAGCGGGACGCGCCGACGACGACGCGGTCGACGACGTCGGGGGAGGTGCTCGCGTCGTATAAGTGCATAGATCCTCGCTCGGACGACGTCATCGGGGCGTGCGGCGTGAGTTACGTCGATGGGTACTCGAAATTGGCGTGCGGGTGCGATGGATGGGTGGACGCGTTCGATTGCGCGCGACCGGGACGGGATCCGGCGACGCGCGTCGTCACCAGAGGGGCGCGAAATTCCGACGACGTCGGCGCGCAGCGAGGACTCGTGTCGACGCTAGATTGCTGTCCGACGGAAAAAGATGTCTTTGCGTGCGGATCGTACGGTGGAAGCGCGACCGCGATCGATTGTGGGGTGTACGATTTACGCGTCGACGGCGGTCGCGCGCTCAGTTGGCGCGCGGGCGGCGGCGGCGTGACGCACATTAAATGGAGCGTCGACGGCAACTTTATCTACGTCGCGAGTCGACGAAGCGATCACATCTCGTGTGTAGACGTGAGACACACGGGCGGGGTGGTGTACGCGCTCGAACGGCCGGGATCGAGGACGAATCAACGCCTGCGTTTTGATTTGGAGCCGTGCGGCGGACATCTCGTCTCCGGCGACGAGCGCGGAGGCGTCCACGCGTTCGATCTTCGAACGGGCGAGCGCGCCTTCTCGCGCGAGACCGTGACGACTGCGAACGGGTCGAGGGTGAATTCTGTGGCGTTTCATCCGTACGCGAGCGCGACGGCGTCGTTTCGAGCGCGGCGCGGATTTTGCGGCGTCTCGTACGCCGTCGGCGAACGCGTCTTCCCGATTCATCTCGACGACGACGACGACTCGAGCGACTCGTCGAACGCGCGCGAGTACGAAGACCGGATCGCTCGTTTCGGCGTGTACCACTGGGAGTACCCACGAACGGAGGAAACGTACGCGTATTAACGTTTCGTAGGAACGCGTGTAAAAAATCCACAAAAGAAACACGATGAGGATGATGATGAGCGTCCCCACACGCCCGCGCGCGCGCGTCTCCTCCCCCCTCCATGTCGCTCGACGACCCACACGCCGCGTTCTACGCCCTCCCACCGTGTTCAAGACTCATCGTCGTCGGCGTCGTCGTCATCGGTGTGGTTTTAAATCCAATCTTTGGCCTCGACGACGTCGTCGCGTTTTGTCCCGTGGACATTCTCACGCGCGGACAACTCCACCGACTCGTCACGAGCGCGCTCTACGTCGAGGGCGTCTTCGGGACGATCGCGTGCTGCGTCGCGTCGGTTCGAATCATCGCGCCGTGGGAACAGAGTCGAGGGACGCTGCGGACGGCGTTCGACGGCGCGAGCGCGATTTTCTTGACGAATTGCGCGGCGGTGGCGTTCTCGATACTCGCCGGGGCGATCGCGCCGCACATCGTGTGGCGGGCAAACTTTTTAGGCGACACGGGGGTGTTGGTGGCGGTGTACGTCTCGTTCGTGCGAGAGACGACGCGCGCGCCGGCGACGGCGGAGCTCGCGACGCCGTTCGGAGTCGCGGTGCCGGCGAAGCGGGCGCCGTTCGCGGCGGGGGTGATTTTGATTTTATTCGGGTGGAACTTTATCGAAGTGTTCGCGGCGCTGTACGTGGGGACGTCGTGGGGATTGGGACAGGCGAACACGGCGTGGGCGGTGGCGAGCGATGGGTTTTTAGCGGATTTAGAAAATACGACGCTCGCCTTCGCGAGTCAGAGTTCGGGATACGTGGCGGTGAACGGGCAGACGTTACCGGTGACGAGAGACCGAGAGAGCGGTGGTGAACGCGCGGGAGCGTCGATCGTGGTGTCGGCGATGGACGCGGTGTCGACCGCGGCTCGAGAGATGCGTCGGCGATTCGCGTCGGGGCGACGACGATCGAGCGACGACGAAGCCGCCGAAGACGCGTCCGCCGCCGAGGACGCGCCCGCGACCGACGCGCCCGCGACGACGATCGCGGACGCGAGACCGAAACCGATGACTCGCGAGGAACGCGCCGCCGCGTTCGCCGCCGCGTTCGAGCGACGACACGATCGCGAGAATGACGATTCCGCCGCGTAGCGACGACCGACGCGGGCCCGAGACCGAGACGACGCCGCCTCACTCGTCGACGCCCCACGACCGGCGCGCGACGCGACGACATGAGCGGTGTTCCCAGAGAATCCTTGGTGTTTCGCGCCAAGTTAGCGCAACAGTGCGGACGAGAGGACGACATGCTCGCCGACATGCGCGCGCTCGCCGACGCCGCCGCGCGAGACGCCTCGCCGCTCTCGGCGGAGGAGCGCGACTTGCTCTCGTCGGCGTTTAAAACCGTCGTGCAGAATCTCCGGTCCTCGCTGTCCATCGCGCGCGCCATCGAGTGTCGAGAGAAGCAATTGGCGCACGAAAACCGCGCGCGATTGGCGAGAGACTACGTTGAGAAGCTGTCCCGAGAAATGCGCGAGACGTGCGTCTCGTGCATCTCGGCCGTCGAGGCGCGCGTCGAAGCCTCGGCGGCGGAAATCTCGATCGAAGCTCGCGTTTTCTGGCTCAAGTGTCTTGGCGATTACTGGAGGTATCTCTGCGAGGTCCCGCTCGGCTCGAACGCCGACGACGCGCGAAACGCCGCGGCGAACGCCGAGGACGCCTATCGCGCGGGCATCGAGCTCGCGCGCGACTTGCCGATGACGAACCCGCTTCGACTCGGTCTCTACCTCAATCAAACCGTCTTACTGTACGAAATCACGGGAAACAGACGAGGCGCGCTCGAGGTCACCGACGCGTGTCTGCGTCGCGCGCGCGCGGAGATGGCGCGGGTGGAGAATTCGGACGAACGCGAGGATACCGAAGCCATCGTCGCCCTCTTGCACAACAACGCCGCCCTGTGGCGACGAGAAATCGAAGCCGAACGCGAGCTCGGACTCGACATCACCGAGAGTTCGCGCGCGACGACGAGTGATGACGCGGCCGACGACGAAGAACCCGTCGATTTACGAAAGTTGCACTTGTAATCGAACCGCGCGCTTCTTTTCGAGCTTGTGGCGCCGGCGAACTCGAGCCTCATTCCATGCTCGCGCGGGGTGCGCGCACGATCGGCGTCGTCGCCTCGCGCGCGTCGACGCGGCCGGCCCGATCGACGCGCGCGCGTCGGTCGTCGTGCGCCGGACGCGCGTCGACGACGATGGCGGCCGCGACGAGCGACGACGACCATCTCTATCAATTCATCATTTTGCGCAAAGATTTGGGGCGCGCGCTCGGATGGCCGCTCGGCGCGCTCGCGGCGCAGTGCGCGCACGCGGCGGTGGCGGCGGTGTGGAAATATAGCGATCGGGAGGAGACGCGCGACTATTGCGCGAGTGAAAACATCGCGGGAATGCGAAAAGTGGTGCTCGAGGTGAAGAATGAAAACGCGCTGCGAAAACTGAGCGAGACGCTCGCGGCGGACGGTGTGGAGCACGAACTGTGGAACGAACAACCAGAGAACGTGCCGACGTGTTTGGCGACGCGACCGTACCGACGGAGCGCGATCGGGGGGTATTTTAAAAAGTGTAATTTGGCCAAGGACGTGTGCGTGGCGCCGACGCCGAAGTGAGCGGGAATCTCGGGAGTCAAGGAGTCAAGGAGTCAAGGAGTCATCGTTAGCTTTCGTACAGTAGTTTTTTGTCTAGAACAGACTCGAGCTCGACGGCCATAAGCTCATGCCCGCGTGTTCGCGTTTCTCCGCCATGTATTCCTCGACGGCGTTCACCCTGGCGCCGGTGCCTAAATTCAAGCGACGCTGTAAACCGAGCCACGAGCGATTGATGACGAGTTTGGTTTTGAGTCTGAATCGACTCGGCGGCGCTTCGCCGTGTGCGATCATCGCCTCCCGGGCGATTGATTGCCAACTCTCGACCATGGACATGCGCAGACCGCACGTGCTGAGCATGCCTCGCAAGAGGAAGACGCTTCGAATGGCGAAGAATCCCTCTTGCGTGTTTTGCAAAATTTTATTTTGCACAAAGGGTGAATTTTTGAAATCCATGACGTTCATCTCCGCCAACGGCGACGGACGCGTGTCAAAGTACGCGTACGAGAGCGCGCTCAACGCCTCCGTCGTCGGTCGCTCGAGTCGCACGGCGCCGTGATTTTCAATCTCTCGCGCGATGGACGCGTGATCCTCGTTGGCCATGTACAGCGACAGACGACACATGTGCATGCGCTCGATGTGGCTCACGCGCTTCGTTTGTCCCCAATCGAGGAGTATGAGTTTACCATCGTTCGCCACCATGAAATTACCAGGGTGCGGATCGGTGTGGAAGTGTCCGTGCTTCAACATCATCACCCCCCACGCGACGAACATCGAGTGAAAGACGCCCTCCCACCCCGCGCCGCCCGCCGCGTGACACTTGGCCACGGGCGATGGACAGCGAGGCACCTTGTGACTCGCGCTCGCTCGATTGAAAATGGTTAATAGTTTCGCCCCGCGCACGCGTCGCATGATGAGCACGCGTCTCGTCGCCGTGATGACTTGGGGCACGGCGATTCGATCGCCCAAACCGGCGCCTTCGAGAAGTTTTCCAAATTCCTCCGTCTTCGCGCCCTCGATGGTGAAATCGAATTCCTCGTCGATGACGTCCAAGTACGCGCGGAAAATGGTGGGGAAATCTAAACCCTCGTCCAATCCCAACCAACGCATCGCCTTGGTGGTGTGCAACATGCTCTCGATGTCGCCTCGCATCAACGCCGCGTCGGTGGCTTGCACCTTGACGGCGACTTCGCGTCCGTCCAAAAGTCTACCAAAGTGTACCTGCGCGATCGACGCCGTCGCCACGGGTTTACGATTGAGTTCGGCAAAGTGCAGACCGAGCGCGCCGCCGAGGGATTCCTCCAACGTCTTACGAACGGCTCGAAACGACACCGGCGGGTTGTTATCCATCGTCTTTGAAAAACACTCAATGTACGGCGCCGGCATCATCTGTTTCGCCGTTCCCGCGATCTGTCCAACCTTTCGGTAAAAGCCGCCGAAATCTTCGATGACGTCTCGCATGCGCGCCGCCCCCCACTGATGCTGACGATCCCACGCCTGGTCGCGTTTTTCCTCGTCTCGAATCCGTCCGATGCGCTTCTTCGCCGCCATGTACGAGGCGATGACGGGCGCGACGCGCAACGAGTAATCCACCTTGCGCTGCTGCCGGCGCGCCACCACGCGCATCGTCAAACGAATCCCTTGCCACGTCACCCACCGTCGCAGCGTGTTCCTCGCCCGAACCGACGCCGCCGCCACCGCGCGCGCGCCCGCGCGGCCCGCGCGACCCGGTATTTTCGCCTCGACGAACCTCGCCAACGGCGACGACTCCCCTCGTTTCGTCGTCGCCGCCGCCACCACCAACACCGTCAACACCGAGTGCGCGCGCGGCGCCCAGCATCGCAGCGCCGTGCCCATCGCCGCCGTCCCGAACGCCCTCGCCGCGCCGCCGAACGCTCTCGCCGCCAGTCCCGCCCGCCCCAACCATCCCGCGCGCGAGAACGCGCCCACCGCCTCCCGGATCCCACCGCTCGCCAGCGCCGCCGCGCCCGCCAACCACTCCGCCCCTCTGTCTCGCTGCGCCGCCAATCGCGCCGCCCCGCGCGTGAGCGCTCGCGGTCGTTTGATGCGTCGCGGTCGCAGTCGGGACAAACCGAATCTTTTCCATCGTCTTCTCGGCGGCGTTCGCGCGCTTCTTTGACTCCGTCGCGCGCGTCTGTGCACCGTCATCGTCGGCGCGACGCTCCTCTCGTCGTTCGACTCGGTCTCTTCGCGCGGCGTCGTCTCTTCGCGCGACGACGACGATGAATCGTCAAGACGCGGGAGACGAGCCGTCGCGTCTCTCAACGCCGGCGTCGCGCCGAACGCGCTCGCGGACGCCGGTAACCCGTACACCGGCATCGGAAGCGTCGGCGCGAACGCACCACGCGGCGTCGCGCCGCCGTGGTGCGGCGTCGACGCGTCGTCCGTCGCCATGATTGATGTCGCGCGAGTCGTCGTCTGTCGCGTCATCGTTCGCCGCGTCCGCGATCGTCGTCTCTCGCGCGCGTCTCGCCGTCGCGCGCGACGCGAGCGTCGACCTCGTCGCGACTCGCGTCGTCGTCGTCGTCGCCGACGCGTCGTCGCGCGTCATGGCGTCGCGCGAGGCGTCGATGATGTCGACGTTTGAGTCGTTGGTCATCGCGTTGATGACGCCGACGCCGCGCGTCGCCGCGACGTCCGACGACGACGAGTCGCGCGAGAATCTCTCGCGAGTCGCCGTGCGTCGCGCCGTGGCGTCGTGTTACGAGCTCGCGCTCGGCGCGCGCGAGAGAGAGATTACCGGACGAGGCGAATCCGCGTCGACGCGCCGAAAATCGCGCGCGACGCCGCGCGCGACGCCGACGACCGTCGACGCCGTGTACGTGCGTCTGTGCGAACGAGACGGCGATGACGTCGCGGCGAGACGATTCGATGCGTTGGTGTGCGAATTGCGGACGTCGTTCGGGGAGGATGGCGATGGGTTCGACGCGGTGGCGCGCGCGCTCTTCGCGCTCGAAGGCGCGGGCGGCGAACGCGCGGCGAAAGAGAGACGCGAGGCGACGGCGCGGGCGAGAGACGCGCGGCGCGCGTTCGGTGGTGGGTGCGTGGATGTGTTAGTGGTGGGGGAGACGAGTGGACGGGCGATGGCGCGGATGGGGGGGACGCCGGATGTCGGTCGGTTGCGCGCGCGCGCGCGCGGCGACGGACGCGGAGAGGCGACGCGCGTACCGGCGCTTCGTTTGGGCGCCGTGTTCGGCGCGAGAGACGAGGAAGAGGAAGAGGAAGAAGAGACTGTGTGTGTCTCGGACGAGGGTATCTTGGACGATGACGACGACGACGACGACGACGCACCGACGAGCGCGAGCGCGTGGATCCGCGCCGCTCGCGACTCGACGACGTCTCTGATGTCGTGGGACGCGCGCGACGCGAGCGCTCGAGACGGCGCGAGTTGTCTCGGCGCCGCCGCGTTCGACGCCGCGTACCGCTCGACGTTTACGTCGGTGCGAGACGTCGACGGCGAGACGGTCATCGCGAGCGAACGGGATTGCGCGCACGTCGTCGCCGCGGCGTTGGCGGGATGTCGCGCGAGCGCGGATATTCTCGTCGCCGCAGGAAACCGCGAGGGCGACGTGACGATGCGATTCGCGTCGGGAACGACGAAGGCGTTTCAAAACGCGTTGAAAACGATGGCGGTGGCGGCGGAGCGCAGGTGTGAGCTCGAACACGCGCTCGAGGAGATGACGACGCCATACGCGCGACCGGCGGCGCGCGCGGCGCGCGACGTGCTTCGATCGCACGACGCGGCGCTGTACGCCATCACGGACGCCGTCGCCGAGCGACGACGTGACGACGGCGTCGTTTCAACGAGCGTCGATGTTCCGGACGTGACGCTCTTGGAGATGATGGCGCACACGAAACGACTTCGTCACCAGGTGGACGCGATGTGGCATCTCTTGACGAACGCGCGCGCGGACGAGACGCGCGTCGTCTCGCACGCCACGCTCGTGCGTCGGTTAGAGACGGCGCTCTCGCACGTCGAGGACGAAGATACACCGATGATGCGATACCTGTACGCGCGCGCCGTCAAGCCGGTAATCGACGACGCGCTCTCGTGGATGTACCGCGCCGCGCCCTCGGGCGGTTTGTCGTCTGATTTCTTCGTCGAGCACGCGCCCGCGTGGACGAGTCTCGAGACGTTCGATAGGTACCGCGGCGGTGACGACGTCCCGTGTTGGCTCGGTGGTCCCGTGCACGACGGCGAGGGCGACGACACCGAGACGGATTCGCTCTCGATGGCGCGCGCGCGACCGAACGCCGCGCCGGCGCTCGTCGCCGGGAGCGCGCGAGACATTCTTCGCGCGGGGACGCAGTTGCGATTGTTACAACGCGTCCCGCAAACCAAGGCGTTCGCGCGCGCCGTCGAGGACGCGTTTATGAAAGTGTCCGCGTTCGAGGCGTGCGATGAAGGCGGCGCACGACGATGGCTCAACCGCGTGCGCGTGTTGGAATCACGCGTCGTCGCCGCCGCGCGAGAGAGTCTTCGCGCCATGCGAGACGAACGCGACGCGCACGAAGCCGCCGCGCGCGCGGCGAGAGAACGCGTCGAAGCGCGCTCGAGCGCTGAATTCTATGCGCGCGAAAAGGCGCGTCTCGATCGCCTCGAGTCGATCGATGTCGCCAAGAGAGCGCGACGGGAGACGCAGCTCGAGGAACTCGACGCCCGCGAGCGCGAACGCGAGGAGAGTCGCGCGAGGAGAATCGCCGACGAGCGGGCGTGGTTGGAGGAACGAGAGGAGAAGCAACGCGCGGTGGAACGATTTAAATTGGAAAAGAAGATGGAGGAGACGCGCGCGCGATTGGAACGCGAGGATGCGAAAGTGCGTTGGTTTGGGTGGCAGACGTCGAGATTGGCGCTCGCGGAGAAGAGACGCGCGTTCGTGCGCCAACTCGAGGCGTCGCACGAGGAGGAGGCGGTGGTCGCGCTCGCCGACGCGATGCGCGACGGTGTGAGAATATCGAAACCGGCGCCGCTCGTCGTCGACGCGTTCGCGAGCGTTCCACGAAACGACGACGACGACGACGACGACGACGACGACGACGACGGTGAAGACGGGGACGCGCCGACGGCGGAGAACGGGACACGCGAGAGCGATTCGGGGGAGGCGCCTTCGTCATCGGAAGATTTCGCCGACGCGCCGGAAGCGCTCGTCGTCGAATCGACGCCGACGTCGTCGGCCGAGTCGTTGCGTTCCGCGGCGGATGACGCGATGGAAGAGGAACGCTCTGACGCCGCGCGAACGCTCGCGCCGCCGCCGACGCCGCCGACGACGATTATGGAACCGGCGACGCTCGACGCGTCGATACCGCGCGAGGAGGAGGACGACGTGATGCGCGACCATCTTTCCGACGCGTTCGGTACCCCCTTACCGCTGTTGCTCGCGCAGGAGATGCGAGAAATCGTCGCGCGACAGCACGCGACGATTGGTCACTACACGGTGTCCGTGTTCCTCGATCACTTCGCGTTGGAGAAGCATTTACACGCGGTGTTGCGTTTCGCGCTCGGGGGTGAAATAGCCTTCGCGCACGCGTTGATGAAGAGTTTACGAGACGCGTGCGGCGACACGAGGGCTCGCGTCACTCGAGCGTCGGCGCCGGCGATGCGCGCGGCGTTGGATCGCGCCGTCGACGACGCGCGCGTACGGCGAGACGCCTTTACGTCACGTCTTCGTCTGCGCGAACGCGACGATTCGTTGACATCGTTCGACGCGTACAACTTGGATCTCGCAAACGGCGTCGAGTGCGAGTACGCGTCCCCGTGGCCGATCAATCTCGTCTTTACCGGCGTTCGCGAAAAGTACGCGCTGCGACACGCGCAAACCGCGCTGTTACAAATGTGTCACGCGGCAAACGCGGTGAAAGACGTCTCGGCGCTCATTCACGCGAGCGCGCGATGGAGACCGTTGATGGATGCGTCGCGAACGAGCGCGACCGCGAGAGAGCGGCGCGCGAGAAATTTATGTCTCATGGCGGCGGCGTTTCGACACTTTGTCGACGCGGCGAGCGCGCACGCGCTCGAAGCGATTCACATCGGCGCAAAAGAAGCCTTATTTAGCGCGCTTCGCGCCGACGACGGTCGAATTCTCCCTCGGCACGTGGACGATATTCGTGACGTCGTCGAGAAGTTCTGCGTCCGCGCGCACGCGGCGTGTTTCCTTCGTCCCGTCGATTCGGCGTTAAAGGTGCTCGTCGATGAGGGTTTACAACTGGCGCTCGATTTCGCGCGCGCGTTGTCCGACGCCGACGTCGAGACGCTCCTCGACGACGGTCCGACGTTGACGCGCGCGCAGAGCGTACACGCTAAGTTTCACGCCTTGATGACGCAGTTGTGTTTCCGAGCGCGCGTCACGAGCAGCGACGCCGCGAGCGGGTTGATTCAACGCGTCGACTTTAACGAGTTTTATCTCTCCGCCGCCATCGACGTCGAGTTTTGATGAGACTCGGCGCAGCGCTGGAACGTCCTGTAGAAGAATGTATGTGAATTGAATTAGCTACTAGTATAGTTCTAAACGATCGCGACGACGCGTTCAGTCCGATTCCTCGTCCTCCTCTTCGTCGTCAAGCGTCGTTTCCTTCCCCTTGGGCGTGAACCCGTCCGTCATCAGCGTCTTTAAATCTTCACCCGAGAGTTCGGATAACCTCTTGGTGAGCTTCCGAGTCATGCGTTCAATCTCCGGTTCGATGTCCTCGGTGAGTTCGGCCAAGAACGGAATCGCCTCGGGTAAGAGGACGAGATACTCCTCCTGGAGCTTGTCCACAACGAGGTCCATCGTCTTGACGACGAGGACGCGCGCGCGCGCGGCGTCGTCGCGCCCGCACATTAAAATGGCGCGATGAAGCGGTTTCCAGTGCGCGTCGTCGGGCGCGGAGGCGAGAAGCGACGCGCACGCGCCGACGACTTCGTACCCGAACGATCCTTCGATGGCGTACGAGTCGTAGTCGTCCTCGTCAGAATCCGACGGCGGCGGTTTCGCCTTTAATTGTTCGACGACGAGCGGGTACAACATGTTGTACCGGTTGGAATCGAGGAAACCGACGTTATCGTACTGGAAGCATCGTCGCAGCGCGGCGAGCGTCCAACGACGCATGCGCCAGATATCGTTCGCGGATAAATCCTCCGAACCCGCGCTTCGACGTTTCTTTTTCCCGCTCGACGGGTCGGCGCCGACGTCCAACGCCGCGGCGGCGAGATCGAGCACGTGACGGAAAAACGGTACAAAGACGGCGCGAAGTTCGTCGGCGAGCGACGCCGCGAGTCTGAACAGAGCGGCGAGACGCGTTCGAGTGACGTCCGCTTCGCCGGATCTCGCGCGCGCCCACTCGACGCACTGTAAAAAGAAGGGTAAGAATTCGCTCTCGGTGCACTTGAGCGCCAACGCGACGCACGCGTCCACCGCCTTGCCCTCGACGACGTCGAGAGATTCCTCGCTCGCGCCCACGGGTGCGCTACGACGAATGTCGAGCGCGCGGAGAACGACGGAGAAGAGTTGTTGTCGGTACGCGTTCGTCGCCTTGTCGGAATCGCCGGCGGCGGCGAGGACGTCCAAGAGCGCCGAGCACGACGCCGCGCCGTCGTCGCCGTCGTGCTCGAGACACGAATCCCACGATTCCACGAGCGGACGAACGACGAGACGAAGCTCCACCGCGACGGGAAGCTCGCGTCGAATCTCTGACGCGAGTTCGTGTAAACCGTGCGCGTCGCCGCGCGCGTCGGCGTCGTCGCCGCGCGGAGAAATCATCGCCGGGTGCAACAAGACTTTGATGATGTCGCTCAAAAACGGCGACACGAAACCCGCGACATTCTTCAAAAATACGCGAAGCGCCGCCAAGCACGAGTGCGCGACGAGGGTTAGCTCGCCGACGGTGTCGTCCTCCTCGCGCAGCGCGTCGGCGCTCGCGAGCGTGGACTCGAGCAAGGCGGGAACGGCGACGTTGATGACGGAGACCATGCGCGCGCCCAAAATCTTCGCCAACGACGCCAAGGAGAGCGCCGCCGACGCGCGAAGCGTGACGGCCGGCGCGTTGAGCTGCGCGACGACGGCCGGGACGACGGCTAACAACGGTTTGATGGCGTCGGCGGCACCGCTGAATCGAACGGCGGCGGCTTCCAAAGCCATGAGCGCGGCTTGCGACGTCGTCGCGTTCTTCGACTTGATCAACGTCGACAATTCGTCGATGAGCGCGATGCCCGCCGAGGTCTCGGCGACGTCCTCGACGTCGTCTTCCGCGCTCGCGGTTTGCAATCGCTCCGTCACGAGCGCCAACGCCTTGCGTCGCACCCGTCCCTCCTTGTGATCGAGCAACGGCGTCAAAGCGCGCAAAAATGGTCCCGACGCCAACAATCCATTGAGCGCGCCGAGTAAACTCTCACCGCTCGCCTCAGCCTTGGCGGCGAGTTTCGCCGGTGATTTCCCGGGTGACTTCGATTTACCGCTCGGCGTGACGTCCTTGGTGTTGACGGATTTCAAGAGCACGATGGCGGACTCGGCTAACGCCGCGTATCCTCGTTGAAGCACCTCTTTGTCGTCTTCGTCCACGACGCGCGACTGCGCGCGAATGAACTGCGGTGAGGACAGGTGACGCGCCGCGGCGTCCGCGCACGCGCGCACGAGTCGACCACCTTCCTTGGCGGATTCCTGGGGGTGGAGTGAAAACGAACGCTACGGGTCAGTACAGAAATCAGAGAGACGTCGTTCGTCTTCGAAACGTTGAGACGCCGGCGTTTCTCAGAAGGAAAGCAGCAGATTCGTATGTCTCATCAATGGAATCAGAATCCTGACACAGTAGAATCTTTCATCATAGAAACGCCGCGCGTTCGCGTCGACGAGCACACACATAAAAACAAGAAAAATAAGAAGAAGCGCGCGGCGCGTACCTCCAATGCAGTGACGAGCGCTGCCGTCGCCGCCATCGGCGTCTCTCGCGCGAGCAACGCGTCGAGCAATTCCTTCACCCACGCATCCTCCTCCGCCGCCACCGGCGCGTCCTCGGCGTCCACGATAGCGTCCGTCTTCTCGCGTCTATCTCTTGCCGACGCCTCGAGCGATTTCAATCGTCGCAACAGAGTGACGACGACGGCGGGAAGCGCTTCACCCTCGGGCGCCGCGCGCACGAGCGCCGCGCACACCGGCGCACGTCGTCTCGCCGGTGCGCGCGGAAGCGAATCGATCAATCGACTCACGACGTTTATGAGCGGTTCACCACCCTCCAACCACACGGGCACGACGGCGACGAGCGCGTTCTCCAACGCTCGTTGCGAGAGAACGTCGTCGGACGCCGACGCCGCGCGATCCGAGAGCGCGGCACCGACGTCAAAGACAACATCGCGCACGGCGTCCGGCGCCGTCTTGGCGATTTGCGCCAGACACGCCAACGCGGCGCTTCGAGCGGCGCCCTCGTCCACCTCGCGAACGGCGCGAATGACGAGCGGGACGTTCCATCCGTCTCGCGGGTCCACGTCGAGCGCGGCGAGAGATTCCAACGCGCGCAAGACGAGAGCCTCGAGGTACCCACCCGCGGCGACGCCGGATTCATCGTCGTCGGAATCATCGTCGGAATCATCGTCGGAATCGGCGTCTCGGCGTTTGCGTCTGGCGTCGGCGTCGTCGAGCAACGCCTCTAAAAAGCGCAGACACGGCGCCGCGAGGACGTCTCGATTCTTCGTCTCGTCTAATTTCCACGCGAGCGTCTCCAACGCCGTCGCCGCGTCTCGCGTCGCCTCGACCGTGCCCAACGAAACCGTCGTCGCGGACGTCGTCGATGATTTCGGCGTCTGTCCCTTGGCTCTTTTCTTTGTCACCGTCGCCGGCGCGGCTTTCATTATCACCGCCGCGTCGACGGTTTTCGCCACGTCGGCGCCGTCGAGCGTCAACGCGTTCGCCGAGCTTCTCGCCTCGGCTCTCGACGTCTCGTCGGCGTCGGCGTTCACGGCGGCGAATAAAATTTTGAGCGCGCTCGCGCGCGCCTCCGCGTCGAGCGCGTCGACAAACGCCGGCGTCATGACGGAAAACGCGGCGGCTCGAACGGCGGGCGGCGATGGCGCGACGGCGCACTTCGCTAACACGGCCCATCCCTCGCCGCCGCGCGCGCCCCACGCGGCGGCGCACGCCGGCGTGAAGGTGCGCAACGCCTCCACCGCGAGCGCCGCTTTTGCCGTCGCGTCCCCGCGCGCGTCCTCGTCGAGACACCACGCGAGCACGGGCACCGCGACCGTCGTCTTCACGTCGACGTCGGCGATGTCTCGCGTCGCCGCGAGGAGACACCGCATGCCGTACGCGTCGACGCACGCGTCGTCACCGGCACCCTTGGTCATGGCGACGACGGGTTCTAAAAACGCCGCCAATTCATCGGACGGTGACGCGGACGCCTCGAGACCTCGCGCGATGGCGTCGCAGAGCGCGCCGGCGCCGAGGCGCGCGACGGCGTCGGCAGACTTGGCCAAACGTTTAGCCAAAGCGCTCGCCCGGGCGTCTCTCGCGCAGGCGGCGAGCGCCGTCGCCGCCGCCGCGCGCACGAGCGCCGACGACGACGCGACGGCGACGATGACCGAGGCGACGGGCACGGATGTCGAGCGCGCGACGGCCAATTCCAAAGCCGCGACTTGCGCGCGCGCGTCGACCGTGCGCGGATCCGCAGCGAAGAGCGACGCGAGAAACGCGCTCACGCCGTCGGCGCCTCGACATCGTTCGCACGCGTCGAGCACCAGTCGGAACAACTCACCGACGACGACGTCGAGAGATTCGTTCCGCGCGCCGCGCGCCGCGTCCTTGGAATCCGTCGTCGCTAATAATACGAAACACTCACGCAGCCGTTGGTCTTCGCCAGTGCCGATGGACTTTTTCGTCGCGCTCGCGAGCGTCGCGCGTAACAGCGCTCGGTGACACGACGGGACGTATTTCCGCGCCGCCGAATCGCTCGACGCGAATCGACGCACGGCGTTAGCGCTCGGGGTGGATCCAGCGGGGAACTCTTCATCGCGATCGATGCCGTGCGTCGACGAGACGCCGTCGGCGAACCACGCGTCGCGAATCAGCCACCACGCCGCGTCTCGAATCGCGGCGACGTTTCCGGACGCCGCCGACGACTTCGTCTTCCCGGACGCCGACGGCCCCTTTTCGACGGCGAGCGCGCACGCAGCGAGTAACGTTGCGCGTCCAACGTTCGTGGCGTCTCTGTACGCCTCTCGAATCCATAATCCTCGATCTTCTGACCAACCGTCGGCGAGCAGCGCGTCGGCGAGCGCGCGCAAGACGACGGCGTTGCACTCATCCTCAAACGCTCTTCGTTGGTCGGCGTCTTTGATGGATTTCCCATCGCCCACGACGTCGCGCAACGCGTCGGATCGAATGCCGTCGAGAGACGCGTGTGGACACCCGCGCGCCGCGTTCAACGCCGCCTTGGTGACGTTGCGCGACGCTGTCGTCGAAGAAAACAAGACGTATTCGAGCGCCGTCGCCGCCGCGCGACTGGCCAACGCGGACGGCGCGGTACCGTCCTCCGTCTTGGAGAGCACGCCGAGGGTGAGACGAAGCGCTTTTTTCGCGACGCGACGCTCGCTCTCGCTGTTTTGACTTCCGGAGACGAGCGCCATCGTCGCGACGGCGAGGCGTTGTTTCGCGGCGGCGAATAACGCGCTGTCGTCGTTCACCATGCGGCGCAACGGCTCGAGATCCATCGCGGCGGCGGCGACGCGCGCGTCGTCGTCCGTCACGCGACGCAACACGGCCGGGCCTAGCGCAGAGCCCCGTTTCAGCGCCGACGGTTCGTCGTCGCCGGCGTCGGCGGCGATTTGCGCGAGTTGCGCCAGGGCGTTTTCTCGCAGACTCGCGTTGGGATGGTCGAGCGCGGCGTGCACGGACGTCGCGTGTCCACGCATGGGCGCCGACGCCGATCCGAGCAGAGCCGCGCGCAGGAACGCCGCGTCCTCTTCGCTCGCCACCATCTTGTCTTTCTTTGCCTCCTTTTCGGGCGCCGGCTTCTTCCTCGACGATCCTCGAAAGACGAAATCCACCGCCTCGCTCATCGCCACGGGTCTATGTTGATCGGCGTGCGTCAACAACGATTTCACCATGTCCGCCGCGGCGTCGCTCTTCTTCGCCGTCTTCAACAATATGGGCACCGCAGCGATGAAATGTTTCCCGCGAAGCGGTACCTTTTCCACGACGGCTCTAAAGATGCGTTCGTAGTTGGCGTGCACGTCGGCGAATTCGGCGAGCGACCGCGTGAACGGAATGGTAAACGCGTCGGCGCGATACGTGTGCGCCAACTCGGCGACCAATTCTTCGAGTTCCGGAATCTTCACCAAGTGTTTGAACGCGCGCTCGGGTAACGCCTTGACGCGTTGCGTCTGACACAGCGCCAACATGGCTTGCAACGACTGCGAGTGCAACGGGACGCGCGTGCCCTTGGCGATGCCCTCGAGCAACGCCTCCACGAGCGGTTCCGCCATGTTGGTGCGCGCGGCGAGCTGCGTGGCCACCATGAGCGCGCCTGCGAATTGTTCAGAGTTCGCCGCGGACGCGAGTCCGGCTTCCAGGTACGGCAAGAGTCTCGTCGTGACGCCGCCGTCGACGTCCTTCATCACGCCGATGGCTTCGGTGATGAGCACGGCGTAAAACGCAGACGTCACGCCGACGTTTCCCTTAGAGGCGATGCAAAAAAACGAAAATGAAAGACGTATACACAGTCAGTCGATGGGTTCGAGCGAGAACAGAGTGTGTGCGCCGGCACTCTAGGCGATTCGCGCCACCGCGGAGCGCAGTACGTTGCGAGCGAAAGGTGCGAACGCCGACAATGCCGGCGCTTCTTTAAAAGAATACATGTACCACCGCGAGTGGAGATCCATCACGTGTCGCGATTCGCACGAGTGCCCGCGGTCGTGATTGGACGTCCCAGTCGCCGTGGAAAACAAAGCGCTGAAACAAAAAAAATATGAAGAAAACACGAGCCGAGCGCCGCTCGAATCGTCACTTTTCGTCGCGTACCTTTGCCGTCGCCATCTCCGTCGCGCTCTCCGCACAAAACGTAAAGAACGCCTTATCTTTCGAACATCGCACCGCCAACGCATCTCTCGGCGGCGCCGCACCCGTCTCTTTCACCCCACTCAACCATTTAAAGTGCTTACTATTCTCCAACTGACACGTCTGCGCGCACTTGACGAACTCCGCCGTCGAGTGCCACGGCAACGCGCACGCGATAAAATCATCCACATCGTACACGTGAATCTTAAACCTCCGCACCAAGTACTCCAACGTCGACACCGCGCACTTCTCCGTGAAATACCCGCTCAACAATCGCAAATACGCGCGCAACTCGACGCTCGTCGCTCGCGACGTCTCCGCGTCCTCCGACTCTCTGTGTCCCGCCTCGGCGCGCGCTCTCGAAAACAACGTCTTCGCGAACGGTTCGAACCGCCCGTCCCGACGACACAACTCTTCGAATCCTCTCACACCGACGGCGTGTATCGTCTCTCGATCGACGTCCGCGGCGTCTCGCGCGTCGTACAGGATGGACGCCTTGGCGTTCGCGCCCAGTCGCTGTTCGCGCGTGCGCGACGATGCGAGCGTCTTGAGCGCCGCCCCGAGCGCCGTCGTGGGCGCCATGACGACACGACGCGAACGAAGACGCGCGCGTGCTTTTTCCTCGAACGGACTCGCGCGTCGCCGCGACGCGCGCGTGCGAGTGCCGCGCGATGATGGAACGCGCGCGCCGCCGCCGTCATTCTTGCCCCGTTGGCGCTCTCGGGATGGTGTGTGGGCGCCACGTGGGATCGATCGCGGGACGACGACGACGACACACGACGACGGACGCGCGCGATGGAGTCGTACCGGCAAAAGTTTATCCAAACCGGGAAATTCGCCCCGATGAAACACTTCATGGTGCGCGCGCGTCGCGAGGTCGCGCGCGCGACGACGACGACGAATGAACGAACGAGGGATTCGTTCGCGACAATGTGGAGACGCGCGCGTCGCGCTGGAGGGACGCGCGAGGACGCGAACGGGTGGGTGAGAGTGGCGAACGACTGACGAAAAATGTGTGCGTGTACGTGCGTTTTCTTTCGCGCAGGTGGGGGTGTTCGTGTTGGCGTTCGGACTCGAAACGTATCATCATCACAAGCATCACGGCGACGACCACGCGAGTCACGGCGACGACCACGCGGCGAAGGATGCGGCGGCGGCGGCGAGCGCGAGAGAGGCGCCGGCGGTGGTGTCGAGTTTGGATGACGTGCAGCGAGAGGTGGATGCGCTCGGGGCGAGAGTGCGCGCGATGCGCGAGACGATGATGGGACGGTGAGTTCGCGAGTTCGCGTTGTAGAAGTTTGTGTAAGTACAGTACAGTCAGAAATTTGCGTTATTTCACGAGTTCGTTCGTCGTTCGTCGCATCCGGCGATGTGGGTGGTAACGCAACACAGTGCACACGTCTTCGTCTGCGGCAGTGGGAAAAAAGTATGGTTTAGCGCGGCGGCGGCGGCGGCTACGCTCCGGCGCCGGCGCCGTTTTGCAGACGCACGGCTTCGAGCTCCGCGCGAACGTGAAGATCGGTGGACGTCGAGTTGACGCGTTTCGCGGCATTCATCGGTGGCGCGCTGATGGGTGTATCGCTATCGTCGCGTTCGTCGCGTTTCGTACCGCGCTGCCCCTCCACGGAACCGTCGTGTAAGACGGCGTTGACGCGCGCGCCGGCGTCCCCGTCAGACCGCGGCGACGCGGGCTCTTCGTCCTCGCTCGGTGAATCGCTCGGTGATTGCGCCGCCTGTCCCTCGTGCTTCCACGTGCCGCCATCCATCGGTTTGCACACCCAGTACTTGTCCCGATACGTCTCTCTCCCCGGGTACACGTCCGGCGTGATGGTTTCACCGCCGCGCAACCAATTCACGCACATGGTTAAACACTGTCTCGCCGTCGGACGCTTTTCGGGATTTGTCTGCGTCGCTAATCGACCTAATTCTCGAATAAATTCCACCTCGCGCTCGTTGGTCTTTCTCGTTCGCTTTTTGAGCTGTTCGATGAGCTGAAAACACATGACGCCGTACCCGTACATGTCGCTCGAACAGTCGTAAGGCGCGCCGCTCTCGACCTCGGGCGCGCGGTACTTGGGCGGACCAATCTTCGGCGTGAGACGAGGATTGACATCCTCGCGCGAGCCGACGCCGCCGGCGCCGGGAAGCACGCGCGCGAGTCCGAAATCCGTGAGTTTCGCCGTTTGGTAATCCTGCGCGCGATCCATCAGTCGTTCAGTCGTTCGTTCAGTCGTTCGCCCTCTCGCGCTCGAGATATTTTCACCCTCGTCGCCGCGCGTCCCGAAAGCCTCCTCCGCGTCCCCACGCACCTCCGATATCAACACGTTCCGAGCCTTGACGTCTCTGTGCACGTGTCCCGCCGCGTGCACTCTCGTCAACGCTCTCGCCACGTCCGCCAAAACCTTTACTCTATTCGCCTCGTTCACCACGCGTTTGCTTCGCAGCGAGTGCGGGACAAACTCCATCACCATGTGACAATCGCCCCCTTCGATGAACGCGCCGAACACGCGCGTGACGTTGGGATGCGCGAACGCGTTGAGATACCATAAATCTCGCTTCAGACCCGCGATTCGATCGGGTCGCGCGTTCGCCGTGACTTTAACGGCGACCGGTTCGCCTAATAATTCCGCGCGGTACACCTTTCCAAAGGACCCGTCGCCGACTTGCGTCCACCGATCGCGCGCGCTGAGATCATCGGGATCGAACCCGAGCGGGCCATCGTCGTTCGGGTCGAGCGTGTGATCGGGCCCTCGCCGCGAGCGCGGGCTCGACATGCCGCGCGGGCGGGAATGCGGCGGACGCACCGGCGGCAACGACGCGGTTTCACCGATGACGGCGACGCCCGATCGGGGGACTCTTTGGGGAGTCGTGATCGGTGAAATCGAGACACTCTGGAGGAGAGAAAAAGTAACAACCTCGGGGTTTACCTCCGGGGTCCACGGGGGTGGGCAGTTTGATAGAGGGTTTAGGTGTACACTATTGGAATAGTGGCGCGCACGACGAGACGCGCGGCGACGAGACGCGCGGCGACGGTACACTATTACACGGCGACGGTACACTATTACACGGCGACGGTACACTATTACACGGCGCGTTTTTCTTCTTTCCCTTTCTCGTTTCGCGTCGCTACACCTGTGGACGCGTTTGGACGACGTAGACGACGCCGTCGCGGACGCAGCCCTCGATGTCTTGCGGGGAGGCGAGCGCGCGTTCGATGGCGACGCCGGCGCGCGCGACGGCGGAGAGCGTCTCGTGTTGGACGTTTCGGTCCCAGATGAGGGCGTCGGAGGCGTAATCGGCGTGGTGCGCGGCGGTGGCGTGCATGGGGACGGATTCGTAGAGACCGGCGCCGGCGTATCCCTCGAGATCTTCGCCGTTGGAGTCGGAGCGGAAGATGAGCGTCTCGCGGGGCACGCGAAGGACGGTGTTCTTGGACGGGAATCCCGCGATTTCCGGCGCGGAGACGGTACCATCCGTCGATTTCTTCACCGTAAAACTCAACGCGCGTCCGGGATAGTTCCCCACCAACGTCTCCCCCATGCCCTGCACGATCTCGGCGTAGAGCTCGTCGGCGGCGTTCGTGCTCGGGTTGACGGTGTGAATGACGAAGGCGTGGTCGGCGTCGATCACGGGCTGCACCAAGATGGACATGCGAAGGTTGTTAAAGTTCAAACCCCGATTACGCATGCTCACGAACGCGCGTTCGTTCCATTTTGACGCCCAGACGTCGCAGATGGCTTTCCAGGCGAGCTCCCACGTCTCCTCGTCGGCGGGCGGCGTCAACCCGCCTCGACGCATGACGTCGGCGAGCGCGTCCAACATGCCTTGTGGCGGCACGACGGTTCGCACGCATCGTCGACACATGCGAAGCGATGTCTCCAACGCGATCCCCGTGGAGTCGTCGATCTCGCGCATGAGCTTGGCCAACGTCGCCGCTTGCGACGTGTTTTCGGGACTGGCGAGGACGTGTTCAAACGTGCCGAACGGAATGGCGATGGATTTGGGAAGGCTAATCCAATCCGGAATCCCACCGCTCGTCAGGGCGTCTCGAAGAGACTTTGTGTTTCTTGCCTTGGCGCCGACGAGCCCTTCGTTGAAATCCTCCATGCATATCGCGTATTCGCCGCCGAACTCGACGGCTTGAATGTCGATGCGCGCGCCGTCGTCGTCGGGGGACGCATCCGTCGACGAATTTTCCGCGTCAATGCTCGCGAAATCGATCGGTTCGAACGCCACCGTCTCCTCGACCGTGACTTGCAGTTTAACCGCTCGCTTATCCATGCCGTGAACGGTGTCTAACACCGTCGGTTCGTAACACGTGGCGAACAACACACCGCCGTTGCGCGCGCGCACCGCGCTGTGCGACAACACGTCCACCGACGAACCCGTGAGCACCGCCACCGCACCCGACGGTATCTCCTCATCTCCCCCGACGTGATCGCACACCAACACCGTGGGCGTCTTGAACGTCTCGTTCATCACCTCGGCGAGCGTCTTGACGTGCATCACCTCCCCCGCGCACGTCGCCGGAGAGATTATTTGCCAATCGCCCATGTTGGCCTCTCTCCGCAGGTACATGTCCAGTCTCGTCAAGACGAGCGACAGCGCGAACGCGGGTCCGCCTCGAATGACTTCTTCGGAGAATAAATCAATCGTCCACTTATCGCAATCGCATCGCTTCCCGATGGCCGTCGCCGCGGGTTGCATGCCGTCCGAGACGCCGGCTGCGTACTCGGTGATGGCGAGTCGCGCGCGATCCGCCGTCGCCTTGGCGCGAAGCGCCCACGAGGCGTCGCCGTCGCGTTGAAGCTCGCGAATGCGTCTCCAGCTGATCAAGCTGTACAGTAAGTCGTCGTTGGAGGAGGGTAAGGATAAACAGAGGTCTTCGAGAACCATGTCGGTGAGCTCGAGAAGGCTTTGACAATCCGTGACGGCGTCTGAACCTCGTTGAATGGCGCGGTTGCTCGCGTCGGCGATGGAGAGATCGAGATAGAGTAAATCGCGACACAGTGACGAATCAGATGGATTCGCCAATCCGGCGTCTCGAAGACCGTGTCTCGCGTCGAGACAGGCGTTGACGACGTCGAAAATATTACCCGTGGATTGACTCGCGACGACGTATTCGACGGCGCGCCGCGTCGCGTCGTCCAATCGATGTTTGCACGCGTCGTAACTCTCCACCAAATCCGCACCACTGTGCACAGATTTGAGAATCTTTAAATAGTTTTCAAAATCTCGAATCAGCGCCTCCTTGATGTGCGGCCGCCATATCGGTTCGCTTCGTACGGGACGTTCGAAGGATTCGAGTCGCTCCTTAGTGACGCCGCCCTCGGCGAGCGCGTTCCAGTACGCGCTCAGATCACCGTCGGCCCGTAAGAAATCCAAATACGCGCGGCAGATGACGATATCGTCCGGGGTGGTGTTGTTGTGCAACTTTTGATGCCACTCCTCCATCCATATACCCTTGACTTCTTTGATGTCGTTGCGATGCATGATGTTTAAAATTTCGTCGCGAATCTGTTGGCCCTGCCCGCCGTCGCCCCCTTTCCCCACGGTGCTGAGCATCAGACGCGCCATGTCGCGAAGGTGCGGCTTGGTGACGTACAGCTCGGCGAGCATGTGCGTCAGACGCGATTGTGCGCTAGACAACTCGCGAGGTTTGACGTTGTAATTGCGTTGCCACGTCAACTGTCGCGTCGAGCTGTAGCGAAGCCAGACAAAAATTTTCGCCGCCGCCTTTCTCGCCTTGACCTCATCCTCGCCCTGCGCGCAATACTTCTCCAAGAGCGAGCGCGCGAGGTTGAAACGATGCATGAGCGACCACCACGACCCTCCAGCCTCGGCGCGAACGATGGTGTCGACGAGCTCGTCCGAGACGCGTTCCTCGGCGCTCACGCGAACGCACGACGCGCGATAGTTGGCGTTTCCGTTGGATGTGTCCTTGAACCACGCGTTCCCGTCGATGTTTCGAAAGACAAACTGCAAACCCATGAGTTCATCCGGTCCCTCGCCCGGAAGATCGAACGCGAGACGCTGCATGAAGGCGCACTCGTCGTACGCGTCCGCCTCGTCCATGGCGGCGCTCGTGGAGACGCGATCCGTCGGAAAGCACCCGGTGAATTCCTCCATCAGCGTCTCGCAGCTCATGTGCGACACCGCCTCCGTGTTCGCAGGACGCACTGTCGACGGGGCGAGGATCCACTCCCCCGGTTCCTCCTTCGCCACCCCCCAGTGACAGACGAGCGGTTCGAGCGCGTTCGTCGTGAGCACCACCCGACGACCCGTCACTTTTCGTCTCGGTCCGCTCATCGCTTCCTCGTCTCGACCACCCTTCTCGTACACCTGCACCAACAGTTCGCCGTCCGCGAGTGGATACAACGCATCACCGATCATCATCTCCCCGTCGTCGGATTTCACCGCGCGCCAACGCGCCATGATGGACGGTTCGCTCGGCGTCTTCGTCGCCGCCGCCGCCGCCTGGTCCTTCGTCCGTGTCGGCAACAGCGCGCGTAAATCGCGACCGCGACGATTCGACGGCGGCGGCTTTTGCGACGGCGGCGGCGGCGCCGTCGCCTTCGTCGCGGCGCTCGTCGACTCGGTCGCGGTCGCCGCCGACGGGCTGTTCGCGTCTCCCGCGCGCTCGCCCTCGCGCCCGTCGCCCCGCGGCGTCCTCGTCGTCTCGCGCGGCGCCGCGCGCCGCGGCTCATCGTCCCCATCCACGATGGGTTGTCCGTACCGCCGTCTGATGTCGTTCAGCGTCACCCCCGACGCCACCTCGCGCTTTAAATCGACGACGGCGGCGGCGAATTCGGCTTCTCTCCATTCCTCCGTCGTCTCGTTCGGCTTTCCCGCCTCTTCCCACCGCACGTACGCGCGAATCTGACACAAATCTCTCGGCACATCGATCGACGCTAAATCCACCTCACCGTCCACCACCTCAGTGCCCGCGCGCGTCGTCTCCACGCGTCGCACGGTTCGCCGATGAATCCCCGCGCGCCGACGATCGCGGTCGCGATCGACGCGTTCACGACCTCTGCGCGCACCGATCGACGTCGACGCGCCGCGACGCGCGACGAGGACGCGAGACATATTTCGTTTCGTCGATGTATCCCCCGCGCGAGCGACGACGCGCGTCGCGTCGAGACGTGGCGCGCGTTCAAAGTGTTCGTCGCGCGGTCACCTCGCGAAACCTCGACGGTCGTTAGGATTGCTCGAAATTGGCATCATTCAACGACGCGCGGTGACTCGCGCGAGCGCACGAACGCGTCGCGGTCGACGGTGATCGACGAAAACATACCTGTCGTCGACGCGACATGTCGCGGACGTACTCGATGGCGGAGGTGGCGCGACACGCGTCGAAGGATGACTTGTGGATGGTCATCGGCGACGGCGTGTACGATTTGACAAAGTTTGCGGCGTTTCATCCGGGAGGTGCGTCGTTCATCGTCGCGGCGGCGGGACAGGACGCGTCGGAGGCATTTTACGCGCTGCATCGCGCGGAGATTTTGGAAAAGACGGCGAAAAAGTACAGAATCGGGACGCTGGAGGGGACGGCGGCGGCGGCGGGTGGGCACGCGGGGGCGCTGAGCGCGGTGCCGTACGCGGAACCGAGCGCATTTCAGGGAGCGCCGAGTCCGTATTACGATGAATCGCACGTTCGGTTTCGTCAGGCGGTGCGCGCGTTTTACGACGAGCACGTGCGGCCGGACATGGTGCAAAAGGATATCGCGGGGCAACCGCCGTCGGCGGAGTTGTACGAAAAGTTGGGCGCGGCGGGGATGTTCGCGACGCGTTTACAGCCGGGACCTTGGATGAAAGACTGCGTGGATAACTGCGGGATGACGCTTCCGGGTGGGCTGGCGCCGGAGAAGTTTGACACGTTTCACGAGATGATCGCGCACGAGGAGCTCGGGCGTTTGGGCGTGCCGGGGTACTGCGACGGCATCGGCGCGGGTTTCGTCATCGGCGTGCCGCCGGTGCTCATGTTCGCCAGACCAGAGGTGCGACAAAAGGTTGGAAGGGAGTGTATCATGGGTAAGAAGCGAATCTGCTTAGCCATTAGCGATCCGTTCGCTGGAAGCGACGTGGCGGCTGTTCAGTGCACCGCGACGAAGACGCCTTGCGGCAAGTTTTACATCGTCAACGGCGTCAAGAAATGGATCACGAACGGTACTTTTTGCGATTACTTCACCACCGCCGTGCGTACCGGCGGAAAAGGTTTGCAAGCGCTCTCGCTGTTGCTCATCGAACGGGGCGAAGGTGTGGAGACGAATCCCATCAAGACGGCGTACAGCCCCGCGGCGGGAACTTCGTACATCATCTTTGAAAACGTCAAGGTACCCGTGACAAATCTCCTCGGACGCGAAGGCGATGGTTTCAAGCTCATCATGCACAACTTTAACCACGAACGCTGGATGATCGTCGCCGGCACGAACGGCGCCATGCGAAACGTGCTCAAGGAGTGCTACACGTTTGCGAATCAACGTAAAACGTTTGGCAAAAAGTTAATCGAGCAGCCGGTGATTCGCAACAAACTCGCGCGCATGACGTCACAACTCGAAGCCGTGGAGTGTTGGACCGAGTCCATCACGTACCAGATGTCTAAGCTGACGCACGCGCAGCAAGCCGTCGCCCTCGCGGGTCCGATTGCTCTTTTAAAGTTTTTGTGCACCCGAGTGGCGAATCTCTTCGCCGACGAGAGCGCGCAAATTTTCGGCGGTCGAGGCATCACGCGCACAGGCATGGGGCGCGTCATCGAGGGATTTAACCGAGCCGCGAAATTTTCCGCCATCCTCGGCGGTTCGGAGGAAGTCATGGCTGACTTGGGGGTGAAACAAGCGCAACGCTTGTTCCCCGACGCTGCCAAGCTTTGATCGACGCGCTTCTAATAAACGACGCAACTTTATCACCACTCTCTGTTGTAAAACGCAGTGTAATTTTCTTCATTAAAGCATACAATAAATATTATCATCTGGCTGCCGCGGGCGCTCGCACGGGGACGTCGGCGAAAACGATGGTCGGTTGTTTCTCCGACTCGACGGGTTCGGGATGGTCGAGAGTGTAGTGTAAGCCTCTCGATTCTCGGCGCATGAGCGCGCACCTGAGCATGAGTTGCCCGGCGACGATCAAGTTGCTGATTTCAGCGGACTGCATCGTGTATCCCTTCATCTTGGCGAGGTGCGCCTCGCTCTCGAACGCGAGCTCTTGGAGCTTGAAGAGAGCGGCTTCCATCTCCGCCGTCGTGCGCACGATGCCCGCCGCGTTCCACATCGTCCGCTGAATCTCGCGTCGAGTCGTTTTCTCCCAATCACCGTTTTCGTAGGTGAAATTCTTCATCACCAACCCGCGCGACAAATCCTCGCACCGTTCGTCGAGCCACTGTCGCAGGCGCTCGTCGTCGGCGTCGCTCGAGGGCAACTCGGCGCGCAACGCGGCGAGTTCGTTCGCCACTGACACGACGGCTCGCCGAGCGAAGACGATGCCCTCTAAAAGGGAGTTACTCGCCAACCGATTCGCGCCGTGGACGCCGGTGTATGCCACCTCTCCACACGCGAAGAGACCGCGTAGAGACGTCTCGCCGTTTTCATTCGTAGAGATGCCACCGCACATGTAGTGCGCCGCCGGCACCACGGGAATGCGATCCTTCGTCATGTCTATGCCGCGCTTATCGAGCTCAGCGGCGATGCCCGGGAAGTTTTGCCTGATTTCATCGCCGTCGACATGCGTAATGTCCAAGAAGACGCACGGCGAACCGGTGCGCTTCATCTCGCTATCGATGCTTCGAGCGACGACGTCGCGAGGCGCGAGCTCCTCTCGCTCATCGTATCTCGACATGAAACGCTCGCCGAGGGCGTTATACAGTCTACCGCCGTGCCCTCTCACGGCTTCGGTGATCAAGAACGCGTTTTCGTTCGGTGACATTTTCGGCGCGCCGCCTTCGCCCGTGTATAGCGCCGTCGGGTGAAACTGCATAAATTCCATGTTTGCCACCGCGACGCCCGCGCGCGTGGCCATGGCGATGCCGTCACCCGTGCTCACCACGGGATTCGTCGTGCTCGGGAACAGATGTCCCGCGCCTCCGCACGCGAGCACGGTGGACGCCGCGACGAATTCCTTGGTTACGCCTCGCGCCTCGTCGACGACGAGCACCCCCGCGCACCGCGCACCGTCTCTCGTCTTCAACAACTCCATGGCGAAGTGATACTCGTGAAATTGAATTCGTGGGTGCGCCTTGGCCGCCTCGAGCAGCGCGCGCTCGATCTCTTTTCCCGTCATGTCGTCCGCGTGCACGATGCGATGACGACTGTGCCCACCCTCTCTCGCCAAGTGCAAGCTCCCATCCGTCGCGTCGCGCGTGAATCGCGTCCCGCGCTCGATGAGCGTCTTCACCGCCGCTGTCGAGTCCTCCACCATCACTCGAACCGCGCGTTCGTCGCACAGATACCCACCGGCGACGCACGTATCGCGCACGTGTTCGTCCACCGAATCGAGCTTATCCACAACCGCGCTGATCCCACCCTGCGCGTACGACGTCGCCGCCTCGAACGCGCGCGCCTTGGTGATGACGGCGACGTCTCCGTGTTCCGCCGCGTCCAACGCGTACGACAGACCCGCGATCCCACTCCCCACGACGGCGAAATCCACGATTGCGCGCTCGTCGGCGCGTCTCGCCCCGCCGCCGCGTCTCGCCCCTCTCGTCGGCGTCTTCACCCGCCCCGCACCGCTCTTCACCCGCCCCGTCGTCGACGTGGACGTCGACACCACCCGTCGCGCGCTCTCTCTCGCGCGCGCACGCATCGTCGCGCCCTCCTCGTCCTCGTCCGACGACTCGCCGACGCCTTCGTCCACGCTCGGCGATCGAATCGCCCCCACGCGCGTCCACCGCGCCCCCGCGCCGACGCGCGCGTTCGCCGCGCGCGACCTCGCGACGCGCGTCGTCGAACGCTCGCGCGCGATCGCGCCCATCGTCATCGCGCGCGGCGCGGACATGTCGACCGCGATGAGATCCGATCGGCGGCGCGGCGACGGTCGATCCGTTCTCGCGCGCCCGCGCTGCTCACCGCGGTCTCGCGCGCGACGACGGTCGACGCGAGAGAGACGACGACCGAGCGTTCGACCGACGTCCGTCGACCGACGTCCGTCGACGCGCGCGCGTGTGCGGCGCGCGAGACGTCTCATCCGACCCATCGTCCCGCCTTCGAGTCCCCCCGGCACCTTGAGTCACGAACCGCCAAACCGCCTCTCAACGTCATCTTCCGCCTCGCGTCGTCCTCGCGGTCGTCGTCGCCGTCGTCGACGCGCCGTCGTCGACGTCCCATGTACTTTCCTCGCGGTACACCGCGCGTCGAACCCGTGACGTCGCGCGCGCCGACGCACTTGGTCGATCATTCCATCGACGGCGATGACACCATTCAACGCGTCGAATCATCATCGCTCGACGCGACGTCGCCGTGCGGCGTTCGAGTGCATCGCGAGTGCGCGTTCCTGTGCGTGTTCTCCGGTCACGCCGCGACCGTTCGCGCGCTCGAGCGAGACGCGACGACGACGAGGGTTGGGGCGATTTTCGTCGACGCGCGAGACGAACGCGACGCCTTGGTCGACTGCGCGTGGCGCGAACGCGCGCCGCGTCGAGACGCGCGAGAGGAGACGCGACATCGATCCATTCCGTGGCGTCGAGCGATGCGTGGAGAATCGACGACGACGTCGACGTCGTTCGCGACGGTGACGAAGAGCGGAGAGGTGTTCGCGTCTCGCGCCGAGCGCGCGCGACGCGACGACGACTCGACGACGGGCGCGTGCGAGATCGAACGCGTCGTGCGTTTAGACGACGGTGAACGCGCGACGTGTTGCGCGAGCGATGACGATGATATCGTTCTCGGGACCGATCGTGGACGGGTGGTGTTCGTGTCGTGGGAGGACGGTGAGGAGGGACGAAGCGCGACGGTGAGACGAGACGCGCGAGACGGAGGCGCGACGAGCGTGGCGTGGTGTCCGGACGCGAGGACGGTTGTTATGCGGTTCGACACCGGGGCGGTGGGGGTGGTGACGATCGATGAGGACGGGGTGGTGACGAGGAGAAATTGGTTCGACGCGTTTCCGTGTCCGGCGACGTGCGCGGCGTTTCATCGAGGATCGAAAAAGTTGGCGCTCGGGACGGCGGACGGCGACGTGCGCGTGTACGAGGACGCGACGACGTCCGACGCGTCGACGCCGACCATGGTGTGCGGACTCGGTGCGTGGGGTTTCGGCGCGGAGGAGACGGGTTCGGTGGCGCACGCGACGTGGTCCGACGACGGTAAAGCGCTCGCCGTGGCGTGGCGTCGGCGTGGGCTGAGCGTGTGGAGCGAAACGGGGTGCTTGCTCATGTGTTCCGTGCGCCACGGAGGCGCGCCGACGGCGGCGTTCTCGCGCGTCTCTGCGATCGGTGACGCCGACGGCGCCGCGGAGGACGTCGCGAACGAGGAGACGTCGGACGTCGGCGCGTGTCTGTGCGCGCCCGCGTGGGGTGTCGGTGGATTCTCACTCTTCGTCATCGTGCAAACGTCGCGCGGGAAGAAATTGTTCGAGTACTCGCTCGCGAAAGTCGCGCCGAAGATTCACGTCGCCCCTCGCGTGTCCGACAACGTTCCCGGGGAGGAACCGTCGTTGCTCATCGGCGACGACAGAGTCATCGTCGTCGCGTCCAACGCCGCGGGAAAGATTCGCGTGCGACAAGAGGTTGTTCCGGGAGAGTATCTCAATCGTCAGTGGCCGTTGCGTCTCGCGTCGATGAATCCGGAGGGGAGTCACATCGCCATCGCGGGCACGCGCGGGTGCGTCTTGTACGACACGCACCGCGAGCGATGGGGGCTATTTGGACATTTCGAAGAGGAAAATGCGTTTGAAGTCATCGCGTTCAGCTGGTTTAGTTTCCCGGCCAAGGACGGCGGACGCGCGACGCGCTCGGTGTTGGCCGTCGTCGTCAAACACGGCGAGTCTCGAATGTTTTCAAAAACCATGAAGATGTGTTACAGCGTGCGGTTTTACGACAACGGCGGTTCGGGCGACGTATTATCGTCCATACCGCTGCAATTTGAGCCGACTCGCGCGTCCACGTGCGGCAACCATCTCGTCGTCGCGTTCGAGAACGGCGAGATTGCGCTGTTCGAGGTGGACGCGCGCGGAGGCGACGTCTCCGCGCACGCCGTTCGCGAGATTAACGGCGAGCGACGCAAGACGACGTTGCGATCGTCATCGCGCGTCGTCGGCGTGTGCGCCATCGCGCCTGTGGACGTTAGTGCGGAATCGCGAGCGCCGACGGAGTGCGTCGTGTTGACGGAAGCGGGCGACGTCGTCGTCGTCGATCTCACCGGTCACGACGACGACGTCGTCGTCTTCACCAAGGTGTCCGAGTTTTGGGTGAGCGAGCGTTCGGCGCTGGAGCATCAACTCGCCGACGGTGAGAGCAGTGGATTCGACAGCGACGTCGGCGCGAACGACGCGCTTCCCACCGACGGTGGTTGCATCTTCGCGTACGGCGCCGAGGGCATGCGCATCTGTTATTTCCCGCGGGGTAGTTTACGTCGCGTGCTCATCGAGGGCGCGCACGCGTGCGACATCGAGCGGGCGTCGAATAATCCCGAGCTCGAATTCGATCGTGAGTTGTATCCCATCGCGGTGAGCATGAAGCTCAATCGCATCGTCGGAATCACGCAAAAGCTTTCGTTCGGCGACTCAGTGGATTCTCCGTATTACGTCATCGCTCCCAAGGTGCACACCATCGTGCCGTACATTTTGCGAAAGCTCGTGCGCACCGGTCGCGACGACACGGCGTTGCGATACGCGCGCGCCGCGCGGGCTCGAACGCCGCACTTTACGCACGCGTTGGAGTGGTTGCTCTTCACGTCGTTGGAGGGCTCGTCGAGTCGCGAGATTGACACGCGAGACGTGTTGAAGAAATCCATCGCGTTACTCTCCGAACTTCCGAATTATCTCGACATCGTCGTGAGCGTCGCTCGGAAGACGGACAACACGAGATGGGATGCGCTGTTTAAGCACGCCGGAAAGCCGAGCGTGTTGTGTCGCCGCGCGCTCGAGTCAAAACGCGTGCGCATCGCGGCGTGTTACATTCTCGTCATCGACAAGCTCGAGGGCGAAGACGTCGGACGAGAGACAGCCAAGGAGGTGATGCAAGCCGCGCTGCAGACTCGCGAATACGATCTCGTGGAAGATTTGATTAAATTTTTGTTGAAGCCGATCGACGCGCGAAAGACGCGCGACGTCGAGCGGAAACCGGGACTACTCGGCCGCGTGCTCGACGTCATCGCGCCGCCGCCGCAGAGCGTGCTCTCGTTGGGCGAACGCGCCGATCGCGAGCTCACGCTCGACGCGCCGGAACAAGAGTTGTTAAAGGCGCACTTTGACGCGTTGGCGCGAGAGCGAGATGTCGTCGAGATGGGCGCTTTCATCGCGTACACCTCCTTTGACGGCGCGGCGTACATGCGACACGAGACGGATGAAAAGGGCGAGGCGTACATTAGCGATTTCTCCAAAGCCCTCATCGACGCCGGGCTGTGTCTTCGAGAGACGAAATCCCGTCGCGGGACGCTTTTTCACAGTCCGCGGTCGAAGAGTCTCTTCGCCGTCGAATCGTCGCGCGATCCCGGCGGTAGAAGCGACGCGGCGTACGCCACGACGCTTCTCGACGCCGCGCGCGACGCCGAGTGCACGGATTGGACGCTATTGCTCGCCACCGTCCTCGGTCGCGCCGACGTGCTGTGTGAGACGTTTGAGGCGCAACCCGAGCTGAGAGAACCGTGGATGCGCGTCTCCAAGGAGTGTGCCAAACGATCGAGCGACGGAGATTTGGTGGCGCAACTCACCTCAATCGTCGCCGACATCGAGCGCATCGCCTCCGTCGCCGCGTGATGAACAAACAAACAACGTACATGTAATAGTAGACAACGCACGCATACATCGATATGGAGAGGGAAAACACGATTTTTCTTACAAAATGATTCTTTTTTTTCAACTTCTTGCGTCTTGAGCGGTCGCGAGACGCGTTTACGCGAGACGCGTTTACGCCGAGTCAGACGGGCACGAATCGAAGTAGTTGGCCGTGTCATTGACGCGAACGAAACGCCACTTGGCGTGGGGATTGATAGTACCAGCGAAGGCACACTCAGCTTTGCCACCTTTATCGTGGCAGAACCGTCCCCAATCGAGACTCTTGATGCCGTAGTCGCCGTCGCCGATGGATTTAATCTCAAACTTACCCGGCGTGCCGTAATCGTTGTCGCTCGTCTTTTGCTTATCGCACAAGATGAACCGTTTCTTGAACCCAGGCCATCCGCGACCGCGCTCGTTATTCTTATCCGTGACGCACCACGACTCGATGCCCGAATCCGGAGCGACGCGCTTGATGGTTCGGTATCCGGTGTCGTTTCCGTCGTCGTCGTTCACCGCGCCGATTTCAATAGTCTCCGCTTTATCGCGCGCGTGCGGCCAATTCGCGTCGCACCGACCGGCGCATCGGAATCCATTCTTACCGTTGAACCCGTTTCCATCGCTCCATCGACACCACGCCTGCTCTGGGCGGTTCTTTGCGCGTTGCCACCCGCCTTGGACCAAATACGTTCCCGGCGCCAAATCCGAGCCCCCTTGTCCCAACGCGCTCGTCGTCGTCGTCGCGTACGTCGGTCCAACCGTGACCGCGCCGCCGGCGTATCCAAGCCCGACCAGCGCGAGTCCCGCGACGCCGACGACCGAGGCGACGCGCGCGCGGTGCGTGCGCGACACGCGATCGGTCGCATCGTCGTGGCCTCGAAGCGGCGTGGCCTCATCCGCGCGCGTCGCCAACGCGCCGCGAGAGACGTAGTGCACCATGATGTCGGACGACACGGAAGCGCGCGCGAAGAGTGTCGCGATCGACGGCGGTCGTCGCGATGCGCGCGCGCGCGACGGCGTATGGCGAGGCGACGGAATTGATTAGTGTTGGGACACCCGGAAAAAACGCAAAATATCTCACATTCGGAGACTTCCTGATGAACGGCGCGGTGGCGCGCGGTGGCGCGCGACGTCGGGCGCGAGACGGTGCGGTTGCGTGCGCGAGTGGGGTCATCGGTGAGGCGCGCGTCGTTACAATGGACGCGAGGCGTCGTTCGATCGTCTATCTGTTCTCGAGGAAATCCGTGACGACGGTTTTGATTTCCGCCTTGCGTTCGGAGAGGGACATGCCGAACTTGGTCTCGAGACCTTGGCGGACGGATTTCATGGAGACTTCATCCATGTTGGCGTCGCTGAGCATGACTTTGATGGCGTCGGCGAGCTCGGCGGCCGTCGGCGGTTGGCGGGCGGGCTCCGCGGCGGGCGCGGCGGGCGCGGGCTTGGGCGCGGCGGGGGCGGCCGGCGTCGGCGCCGCGGCGGGCGCGGGTGCCGGTTTCGGTTCCGGTTCCGGTTCCGGTTTCGGTTCCGGTTCTGGTTCCGGCGTTGGGTCCTTGGGCGCGGGCTTGGGCGCGGCCGGTTTGGCTCGCTTGGGCGCCGGTTTGTCGGTGAACTCTTCGTCCGAGTCTTCTTCTTGTTCTTCGTCTTCAGATTCCTCCTCTTCCTCTTCCTCGGATTCCTCTTCTTCTTCCTCCTCTTCCTCCTCCTCTTCCTCGTCTTGGTCTCCGTCGTCTTCGCCCGCCGGTTCTTCCTCGCCGGTCAACTTGGCGAGCTTGGCTCGAAGCGCCGCGTTTTCGGCTCGAAGCTTTTTAATCAAAGCCGCCTGTTTGGCGGACCCACCGCTCGCCTTGGCCGCGGATTTCGCCTTGGCCGCAGCCTTCTTCGTCGAACGTTCTCTCTTGCGCTCGCGCGCCTTCTTCTTTTTCTCTTCCGCCTCCGCGAGAGACTTTTTCCCGCTCTCTCGCGGCGCGTCCAAAAACGCCATCAAGCGCGCCACCTGCGCCTCCTTCTTCCCTTCCGCCCCGCTTCCTCTCGGCACCTCAAACAGGTCCAAGATTTCGTGCAGCGTGTCCTTGAACGCTCGACTCAACAATTCCTCCTTCACCGCGCGTTCGGCGTCGTTCTCGAACGTCCATCCCGAAAATTCACCGATGTCCTTTTTGATGGTCATCTGCTTCCCGACGCCCTTGTACAAGACGCGGTAGATAAACTTTAAGATGTCATCCTTGCGCGAGATCTTGGACAGGCGGAACGCGACGTTCGGGATGTCCGCGAGCTTGGTTCCGCGTCCCGGTTTGAACTCGACGCGTTTGCGCGTCGGGGCGTCGTTCCCGTCGTCAGCGCCCAAGAAGGCGGTCTGTTTGCGCTCGCGCTTTTGTCGCGTCGGCGGCGCGGATTCAGCGGTCGGCGGCGCGGCG
>Ga0181567_10000166_pt1 | contig 45514 bp, 46 predicted proteins | sample 101ome_14_FD_133761 | JGI IMG/M metagenome (GOLD analysis project Ga0181567, IMG submission 133761) | Coastal salt marsh microbial communities from the Groves Creek Marsh, Skidaway Island, Georgia - 101403AT metaG (megahit assembly) | ecosystem: Environmental > Aquatic > Marine > Intertidal...
TTATAAATTGGCGGGAACGTGTGCGAATCGAACACACCTAGCGCTACTCTCGCAGCACCACAACGGTTTTGAAGACCGCGGGCCTCACCAGAGAACCAACCGCTCCCACGATATCTCTTCGGGTCTACTTTCCTTCGGCCTCTTGCCGCGCTTTTGCGCGCTCGGCACGCTCGGCTTCTTTGCGCGCGCGAATCACTGCTTCGCTGGGCAGGCGGCGCTGCTCAACTTCTGGGTAGTCGAGCGGGAAATCCCATTGCAAGACGCGCACGGCCTCGCTGCCCAAGCCTTCGATATGCAGCTCGAGCGACTCCGTATTGGCGTCGACAATCGGCGTTTTCATATCCGCTTTTCGGTTGGGAAAAAATACCCGATAGTAGGCCTTTTTCTGCAGCGTCTCGCTGCCGGGCCGATCGCTCTCGTACGGATAGGGGCCAGCCGTACCGCTAGGCTTGTAGCGGTTGCCGTCTTGATCGACCAAAAACGTGCGCTCGCCAATGTCGGCAATGGGCGGCTCGTCGGTGGCCTCTTCGCCGTTGAGATAGACCACAAACACCAGGCGATTATACAGGGTTAACCCCCAGCGCTCGTCGTAGTGATCGCGCAGCATCGGGTACTTGGGGTCGTAGACCTTCTGCATCAGTCGGTCGATAAACTGGTCGCGGAAAGTATTGAACTTCTGCTTCTGCAGCGGATTTTCGGGGTTAAAGCTGGGGTCTACAAAAACGAGGTACTGCAGGTAGAGGCTGTTGAAGTCCGTGCCGTCTTCGGCCGGATAGGTGCCGTCCACATAGGAGTGGATAATCTGCTTAAGGCGATATTCCAGCTGCTCTTGACCCAGTTCTTCGCGCTCGGCCCGAGCATAGGCGCTGGCGATCTCATAGGCAAAGGTGCGCAGCGTGGCCTGCACAAAAATCCCGTCGTCGCCGTCTTCCTTCTCGTTGACGACCTGCCAGGCTTCGTCCTCTATTTGCTCAAAAGGACCCTTGGTAAACTCCGAACCACAGCCAACGGCGCTGAAGAAGACCGCATAGAGAACAAACCGAGACCAGGCGGGCATAGTCAATCTCCGTCGTTACTGGGGAAAAAAAAGGCGGGCGCCCGCAGGCGCCCCACACTCTTTAATCTATATAAAAAACCCGGCGGCAACAGCCGCGGTGCGTCTTACTCTTTGACGACCCAGAGCTTGACCTTGGCCGTCACGTCGGCGTGCAGGCGCACGTCGATGGTGTAGACGCCCAGCGCGCGAATCGGCTCTTCGAGCTGAATGGCGCGGCGATCGATGTCGTAGTCCTTTTCGGCCAGCAGGTCGGCGATGTTTTGCACCGTGACCGAACCGAAGAGGCGATCTTCTTCGCCCACGCGCACCTGCGCCGTAATCGAATCGGCTTCCAGCTGCTTGGCGATAGCTTCGGCGGCGCGCTGCTCGCGCTCGGATACAGCCGCGTGCTGCTTGCGCTTGGATTCGAACTGCGCCACGTTGGTGTCGCTGGCGACTAAGGCCTGGCGCTGCGGAATGAGAAAGTTGCGCGCAAAGCCGGATTTGACCTGCACTACTTCACCGGCGCTGCCGAGGGATTCTACATCTCTTAAGAGTATTACTTTCACGGTATCGTCCTCCACTCAGGGGGAAACGTCAATTTTAATCTTCGTCTCTATTTTCGTCTTCTAACGGCGCGGGCCGCAAGCGCCGCCAGTCAAACCACGTATCCAACAGTCCGGCAAAGGCCAACCCGATAAGAGCCAAGCCCGGTAGCAGTAGGAGCGCGATATAAAAAGGCAGCTCCAACGCTCTCGGCACGCCGTGGCGCCGAGAAAAAAAGCGCAGGACGGCCAACCCTTGCGCGGCGTAAATCACAGACATAACTACGACCGCATTCAGCGCCAAATCCGCTAGCCAGCTCACGCCCAGCAGCGAGAGGGCCAGCGCACCGATCGTAATCCAGATCAGCTCTTCCCACGGACGCCACAGCATCATGGGAGGCGCCTCGGGAAACGGTAGGCCAAAGCGCGGCGCCAGCAAAAACGCCAGGCGAAAGGCCAGTAAAAAACTCAGCAGCAGCGAAATGAATTCCACCGACGGCTGCACGCGCAGCACCAAGTGAATCATTGCCTCCATCACCTGCGGATCCATTTCCAGGCCCAGCGACTGAAACTGCTCGCTCACCAGATCAAAGCGCTCCTGGAGGACCTGAGGATTGTCGGACAAAAAGACCAACCACAGGCAAAAGACCCCTACTGGCAGCAGGGCACCGGCCACTACGTTGCCAAAGCCCGCGCCGCGCTCCATTTGGTAGACAGCAGCCCAGCCCATCAGTGGCGCCAAACCGAAGCTCGGACCCAGCAGAAAAAAAGCGGCCAGCCCAGAAAAGACGGCAACGGGCAGCGACGAACGCGTGCCCACCCGCACGCTGAGCAGCAGCAACGCGCTGGTTAGCGCAATGCCGATAACGAGCAGCATAGCTTAGCCCATCGGCACGGGGAACGTGGTGCTATTCTTCTTTTTCTGATGCCGGACTGTCGTCGCTAGCCTCAGCGGCACCTTCGCCCTCAGATGCCTCGGCGGGTGCTTCGCGGCGCGGTGCTTCGTCGTCGCGGTCACGACGCGGTCCACGGTCGGGGCGATCGCCCGGACGGCCAGGACGCTCGCGGCGCGGAGGAGCTAGCTGCTCTTTGAGATAGTCTTCCGGCATGAGCTGAGGCACGCGGATAAACTCGTCTTCAACGGCGATGACTAGATGGCGCAGCAGTTCGTCGTCCAGCTTCATCGACTGCTCCATAGGCTCAACAAACGTCGGCTCAGCCGTAAACTGATAGAGGACGTAGTAGCCTTGACGGCGGTTTTTGAGGCTCTGCGACGTATAGGCCATGCGGCGCAGACCCCAGAGATCGACATTTACAATCTCGCCACCGTTGTCGGTGATATAGGTCTTGTAGCGCTCGACGGCCTGCTCAAACTGGCCCTCGCCGACCTGGGGGTCGAAGATGCATACGAGTTCGTAATTCTTCATGTATTCTTTGCTTCCTTGGTTATAGTCCGAAGAGCGCGTGTGCCCTTAGACGAAAAGCGGTGCCAGCACCAGAGAGATAACCGACATCAGCTTGATTAGAATGTTGAGAGAAGGGCCGGACGTGTCCTTGAACGGATCGCCAACGGTATCGCCCACCACGGCGGCCTTATGCGGCTCGGAGCCCTTACCGCCGAAATTGCCTTCTTCAATCCACTTTTTGGCGTTGTCCCAAGCGCCGCCGCTATTGGACATCATCAGCGCCAGCAGGACGCCGCTAACGGTGGCGCCGGCCAGCATGCCGCCCAGAGCAACCGGACCCAGTCCAAAACCCACGACCACCGGAGCCAGCACGGCCAGCAGACCGGGCGCGATCATCTCGCGCAGAGCAGCCGCCGTGCTAATCTCGACGCAGCGCTTGGTGTCGGGCGTGCCCGTGCCCTCCATTAGGCCGGGAATCTCGCGGAACTGACGGCGCACCTCTTCGACCATCGTATGGGCTGCTTTACCCACCGACGTCATAGTAATGGCCGCGGCCAAGTAGGGAATCATCGCACCGATAAACAGACCGATCACCACGATGGGCTCGGTCACGTCGATTACGACGGGCTGGCCGGTGCCCTGTTCAATGGTAGAGGTATATGCGGAGAAGAGGGCCAAGGCCGTTAGCGCCGCCGAACCGATGGCAAAGCCCTTGCCGATGGCGGCCGTCGTATTGCCCAGCGAATCGAGACCGTCGGTGATCTTACGCGTATCCTCGCCCAAGCCCGCCATCTCGGTAATACCGCCCGCGTTGTCAGCGATCGGTCCATAGGCGTCGACCGACATGGTGATACCCACCGTGGCCAACATACCCACAGCCGCAATGCCAATGCCGTAGAGACCGGCAAAGTTAAAAGCCAGCCCAATCGCTGCGACGATCCCCAAAATGGGCAGCGCAGTGCTTTCCATACCGACGGCCAGACCCGAGATGATATTTGTGGCCGAACCCGTTTCCGAAGCCTTCGCGATATCGCGAATAGGCTTGCCGCCCGTGTAGTATTCCGTCAGTAAACCAATGACGATTCCAGCGATACAGCCCGCACTCAGCGCCCAAACCACGCTGTTGGACAGACCGAGCTGTCCGCTCGCCCAGTAGGCACCGCCTATCAGAAGCGCTGCGGAGATAAACGTCGAATAGCGCAGAGCCGCACCCGGATCGGCGTTTTGCATGACGCGCACGCTGAACACGCCCACGATTGAGGCCAGAAGACCGATCATGATAACGATGAGGGGAAAGCTCATGGTGGCCAACCGACCGGCCGCCTCGTCCAGACCCGGAGCCAGCACCTGCAGGGCCGCCAGCGAAGCGGTCGCCGCAATGGCGGTCGTGGCAATAACCGAACCGACGTACGACTCGAAGATATCGGCACCCATACCAGCAACGTCGCCGACGTTGTCCCCCACGTTGTCGGCAATCACCGCCGGATTCCGCGGATCGTCTTCCGGAATACCGGCTTCAACCTTACCGACCAAATCAGCACCAACGTCAGCGGTTTTGGTGAAAATACCGCCGCCCACGCGCGCGAAAAGCGCTATGGAAGAGGCGCCCATAGCAAAGCCGTTAATCGACGCCGAAGCGCCGATGTTTTCCCAAATGCCAAACAGGTTGGCCAGCGCGCCCACACCCAGCAGGCCAAGGCTCGCTACCGACAGGCCCATCACTGCACCGCCGGAAAAGGCCATCATAAGCGCAGGGCCCTGGCCCTGCTGATTAGCGGCCTGCGCGGTGCGCACGTTGGCGTGGGTGGCCGCTTTCATGCCCGTAAAGCCAGCGGCGATAGAGCAGGCGGCACCTGCCAGAAAAGCATAGGCCGTTTGGGCACCTATAAAAGCGAAGAGCAGCGCAAAAACGGCTATGACGAAAACGAGTAGGATCGTGTACTCACGCTTGAGGAAGGCCATCGCACCTTCGTGAATAGCCTCGGATATAGCGGCCATCTCCTGCGTGCCAACGGGTCCCTTCTTCACATACATGTACAGGAACAGTGAACAGGCCAAACCTGCCAGACCCAAAAAGGGTGCTGCTGTTGTCCAACTTTCCATTGCTTCCCCTTTACCCCCGCGGTAAGAACTTGCTTCGCCTGCGGTTCATTTATCAGAGAGCACCGTTAAAGCGGTTCATTGCCGCTTCAATGCCCTCTGCGAAATAGGTGTCTATGGCTGCTGCGCCACGCTCAACCAGCGTTTCTAGTTCGCGATCGCTCTGTGAGAAAGGCGCCAGCACGTACTCTACAATGTCGCCGCCCTGAGGCGGTTGACCAATGCCCAAGCGCAGACGCGGTACGTCTTGGCTGGACAGCTCTTCTATAATGGAGGCTAAGCCGTTGTGGCCGCCGTCGCTGCCGCGACCGCGCACACGCAGGCGACCAAAATCAAGCAAGAAATCATCGTAGGCGACCAGCACGTCGCCCGGCGGCACGGCAAAACGCGCGCACAGGGCACGCGCAGCCAGACCGCTGCGATTCATATAGGTCTGGGGCTTGGCCAGCAGCACCGGCTGGCCGTCCCAGTCCACCTCGGCCAGCACGCTGTGATCGCGTGCACTGGCCACCCACTCGACTCCCGCCCGCCGCGCCAGATAGTCGACCAACACAAAGCCGATATTGTGCCGCGTGTCGGTATAGCGGACGCCTGGGTTGCCCAGCCCGAGGACAATACGCAAGCGACGCTACTCTTGCGACTCTTCTGTCTCTTCTCCCTCTTCTCCCTCTTCTCCCTCTTCTGCTTCTTCTGCGTCGGAGGCACCAGAGAGGCGCGGCGCCAAAATATTGACGATGGTGCGCACCGAGTCGGTAGTAATGCGGGGCTCCTGTTCAAGCAGGTCGCTGACGTGCAGGCTATCCCCGATAACGAGAGAGGAGATATCAATCTCAATGGCGGCCGGCATCTCAGACACGACGGATTCGACCTCGATGGACGTCAGCGTCTGCTGCAGAGCACCGCCCCCATTGCGCACGCCGTCCGGAACGCCCACGGTAACTAGCGGCACTTCGGCCTTCAGCGTCTCGCTGGGATCGATACGCAGCAGATCCAAGTGCATCGCGTGACCGCGCACCTTATGGTATTGGATCTCGCGAATTAGGGCGCCTTCTGAGTCTTTGCCGTCTTCGTGCTCTACTTTAATGGTTGAGTTTTGACCGCCCTTGCTCAAGATCTGCTCAAAGGTGTGTGCATCCGTCTTAAAGGCATACGGCTCCTGCTTGTGGCCGTAAAGCACACCGGGAACCTGCCCATCAAAACGCCTGAGCTGACCCACAGGTCCTTTGCCCTGCTCCTGACGGGGGGCGATTTTTAGCGAGACCTGAGCCCGCTCGTGGAGCTTAAGTGGAACTGCCGGCATGGAATACCTCTCCTTAGAAAAAATGGCAGCCCGGCGAGGATTCGAACCTCGATAAACTGAACCAAAATCAGTTGTCCTGCCAATTGAACGACCGGGCTACCCAAAGACTAATTGTATGTATCGCTGACCAGCGGCTGACAAAAAAAAGACCGGTGGCCCTGCGCTCGTAGCTTTTTTTCAGCCTTGAGGGCGGCGTTCCGGTCGTCAAAGATGCCGTAAACCGTGGAACCGCTGCCCGACATGGATGTGACGCAGGCACCGGCTTGCTCCAAATGAGAACGAAGCGTTGCGACGATGGGATAGGCGCTTTCGACTACGGGCAGGAAGTCGTTCTCCAACACTCCCATTATTTCCCGGTAGTCAACGCACCCGCCGCTCAAGGAAGTCACAAATTTAGTATAGGGACTGGGGTCTGTCAAGACGAGTTCCACGCGCCCATAGGCCCATGCGGTAGAGACCGCTACGTCGGGATAGACTAGCACGTAGTGGACGTCCCCTCGCCAGCTCAGCGGCTCCAGAAGTTCACCCCGGCCGCGCATGACAGCCGTGCCTCCCTCAATTAGAAAAGGGATATCCGAACCGAGCTCAGCGGCAAGCGTTCGCAGGCCTTCCGCGTCAAAGGGGTTATCGTGTAATGCGTTGAGCGCCCTCAGCGTGGCGGCCGCATCGGCGCTGCCACCGCCTAGGCCAGCTCCTACGGGAACGCGCTTTTCCAGATGCACTGCTAGCGGCTGACAGGTAACGGGTGCGCGTCGTGAAAACAAGGCCATCGCCCGCAGTACGAGATTGTCCCCATTGCAGGGAACTTCGGGATCCGTGCAGGTCATCGAGCTGTGCTGCGCCGGCCTAAAATGCAGCGTATCGGCCAGATCAATGCCCTGCACCACGCTCAGTATGTCGTGATAGCCGTCGGAGCGCTTGCCCAAAATCTTCAGCCCCAAATTGATTTTTGCCCCGGCGCGCTCCGTCCACTCACTCTCCATCATGGATCTTGACCTCTTCTGTCGTATAATCTACTATAATAGGTAAAAACTGACAGAATGACAGGTCTATGTCTGCATTTACACAATACGCCACGCGCCTGATGTTAGCGTCGCTTCTATGGGTCCTGCCCGCCGGGGCGCAAAGCAGCGACGAAGATGACTTTAAGCTGGCGCGGAACCTCTTCCGCGACGCGGGCGATTACGCCACATCCTCCACGCTTTTTGCCGAGTTTATCCGCAACTATCCCAACAGTCCACAGCTAGCCGAGGCGCGCCTGATGTTAGCGCGGTCGTACCGCAACAGCAGTCGCTGTGCACTGGCCGCCAGCGCCTACGAAACCTTTTTCCTTGAGCACCCTGACCACCTAGCTACGGCCGATGCTCGGCGAGAGCGGGCCGCCTGCCTGTCAAAAATCGGTCAATACGCCGCCGCCGCGCTGGCCTACGAAGACGTGCAGCGACGCTTTAGTGCCAGCGATTTTGCTGGACAGGTCTTAATAGATGCAGCGGCCAATCACACCTACGGACAGAATCCGCAGCGCGCGGTCGACCTCTACCAGCGCGTGCTAAACGAGTATGGCACGAGCGCGGCCGTGCACCAAGCGCGCTACCAGTTGGCCAAGCTGCTCTTTACGGCTGGACGCGCCGACGAGTCGCAGCGTCTACTCGGACAAATCACTCTGGCCAAACCGGCTCCACCCCAAGCCGCTTCTGCCCAACTTTTAAACGGTCGCATCGATCTTTTTCTAGGCAACCGCGACGGAGCTGCCGAAAAGTTCACCGTACTGTACGATCAATTCGCCAACGCGCCGCAGGCCGATAGCGCATACGTCGACTACGCAAATCATTTATATGAGCAGCGGCTGTTCAACCAAGCGGGCGACGCGTTTGCACGCGCCCAGTCGAGCTTGAAAGACCCCACGCTAGAGCGCGACGCCCTGCTCGGTTTAGCCGATGCACGGCGCCAGAGTCGCCAAACGGCCGAAGCGCTTACCCACTACCGCGCTCTGCTAGACGAGCTTCGGCCCGGCGACGCGCACTATCTGCGCGCCCGGCTAGGACAGGCTATCGCGCTGGGACAAGCGGGCCAGTTTGCGCTGGCCGTGGGCCTTTTTCAGGGCTTGATACAGGTGGGTGACGGTCGAGAAGCGCTGGAAGCGCTGCGCGAATTGGGCGCCCTGTATAAGGCACGGGGCGATCAGAGCCGCGCCATAACGTGGTACCGCCGCTACCTGCAAGAAGCGGGCGAAGAAGCCGCCGATGCGCTGGCCGTCCGCGCCGTGCTAGCCGAGCTCTACGCCTCTACAGGATACCGAGAGGAAGCCGTCGCCATTTACCGCCAGCTGGCCGCTGGACAAGGCGACGTAGCCGCAGAGGCTCAGTTTGGGCTAGCCAGCACCTTTGAAGCGGGCGACCAGCCGCGCGAAGCGCTACGCGAATACGTGGCTTATCTCGAGCTCTTCCCAGGGGCACCGCACGCAGAAACCGCGCGACAGCGCATTGAGTATTTACGCGAATTCACGGTGATGAACCCGGCCGAGCTGAGTCGAGCCCTGCAGCAAGCGTGGATTGATGAACTCAGCGGAACGCCGCGTCAAAGCGTGCAGCTAGACGTGGCGCATGCACTCTTTGAACACCACGACTTTGCGAGCGCAGCTCGCTCTTTTGAACACTACGCAGCCGCTTATGCCCACACTACATACGGCCCCGAAGCTCAGTTTTTTCTCGCCGAAAGCCTGCTCAGTCTAGCGCGACAGCGCAGCATGGAAGAGCGCGTTTCTACGGCCGATTCACTGCGTGAGCTGGCCTTGCAAGAGTATCGCATCCTATCCAGAGCAGAGGCCTCTTCTTGGGCTCAACGCGCCCAAATGCGCCTGATTGAGGTTGAGGCCGATAGCGGACCCGATTCGCTGCGGCTCTCTACGCTCGAGGAGGGATTTGCCCGCTTTGTGAGCACCTACAGCCGCGAGGGAAGCGATCATTTGGACCAAGCCCTTTTCCAGCTAGCCGAAGCGCGGCGTGCGTTGGGCGCTGGAGAGGATGTAAAGATTAAATCGGCTATTGCCGACTACGAGAGTCTGCGCAGGCTCTTTCCGCAGAGTCCGCTCGTTTCGCAGGCCCTCTTTGGCATCGGACTGTGCCTTGCCCAGCGCGGCCAGTACGAGGCGGCAGCCGACTCGCTCGAGCGCATGCTGCAGGGATACCCCGACAGCCCGCTCGTTGCCAACGCGCTCTTTGAGCTGGGACAGATGCGGCTCGCTCAGGAAAAACCCCAACAGGCGATTGGCCGACTGCAGGAACTGCGATGGGGGTATCCGGCTTTTCCCGCGCGCCGCAAGGCTCTGCTACTGCTGGCTGACACGTACTTTTCACTGGGCGAATACGGCGCAGCGGCCGAGCTCTATCGGCCCCTTGCCGAAGCGGCCGGCGTGCGCGATCCGGGCGGCCGGGTGCGTCGACAGCTAGCGCGCGCCTACCATCACATGGGACAGTATAGCGCAGCCATGCAAACGTATCGGCGCCTGCTCGGCGAAGAGGTCGAGGTAGCTGCGCGCGACAGCATCTACTTTGACCAGGCAGTCTTGCTCGTGCGCTTGGGTCAGGAAGACGAAGCCGTGCGCCAGTTTCTTCTGGTCCGCGACGAGTTTCCCGAAGCGCCGTTGGCCAACCAAGCAGGTGCGCGGGCAGGCCATATTGCCTTTGCTTTGAAACAGTATGACCAGGCGCGGCGCATCTACCAACCCCTGCTAGAAAGGGACGTATCCGACTCGCTAGTTTACGGCCAATACGCGCTGGCACTGTTTCGCCTTCAGCGCATTGAAGAGGGTCGCAAAGCTGCTAAGCGCTACGCTGATCGCATGGGTGAAAAGTCGGAGTGGGACCAGCGCTTCCTGCTGGCGGAAGGTCGCTATTACCAGCGAGCAAAAAATTACGACAGAGCGCTTAAGGCCTTTCGCGACGTGGTTAAACGACGCGGTCGCGCCGCCGGCGAGGGAGCTTATTACGCAGCAGAAACGCTCTGGCAGCAAAACGCGGCCGCTCCCAGCGAAGAGGGCGCGGCGCGCGCCTTGGAAGCGCTCGTGCGCTTTGTGCAGGACTATCCCGACAGCCCTCAGAGCGCCGACGCCTATCTGCGTCTGGCCAACTATCAGTTCGCCCTTCACAACTACCTGCAGGCCGCCGGTGCCTACAAACGCGTACTAGAAGCACCAGAGGCGGCGCGCGATGCGCGGCGCGAAGCCGTATGGAAGCTGCTGCAAAGCTACCAGGGCGCGCACGAATACGAAGCGGCGCACGGCATTGTCGAACAGCTACTGCGCGACTTCCCCGATCATCCACGCCAGCTTGAAGCTCGCTTGGAGCTCGGTGTTATACTCAAAGAGAAGGGGCAGTACGCTCAGGCCATCGGCCACTTTGAAGCCCTGTTGAACGAACAGCAGCTAGACGCCAACGATGCGTCGGAAGCGCGTTTTTACGTCGGTGAGTCCTATCAAAACATGGGCGAATACCGCAAGGCTATAGAGGCCTATTACAAGGTGAGCTATCACGGAGCCGGAGGCTTCAGCCAGTGGATAACCTCGGCCGACTTCCAGCGCGCCAAGTGCCACGAGTCCATGGGCGAATACGCAACGGCCATCGCCGTCTATGAACGCATCGTGCAGCGCGAAGGGGGAAGCACGCCGCAAGGGGAAATGGCCCAAGAGCAAATCGTGTCACTGCGCCGTCGCCTTTAAAAACGCGCCGCCCATATCAACCGGAGAAGTGCCGTGGACATAGATTTCCTGCGCAACGTCTCTCTTTTCAAGGGACTCAACGAAGAAGGCCTAGAGGCGCTAGCCGAGCTGTGCTTCACGCGCGAGTTCGCCAAAGAAAGCGTCATCATACTGGCCGAAGAAGAGGGAGACGCGCTCTTCATAATAGAGGAGGGCCAGGTTAAGGTGTGCATCTCAAGCGAGGAGGGACGCGAAGTGATCCTATCCCTGCTTGGACCGGGGGCCGTCTTTGGCGAACTCGCTCTCTTAGACGGCAAGCCGAGGTCGGCTAACGTCATAGCCACGGACGACACGAGCCTGGTTATGCTGCGCCGCTCAGACTTTCAGCAGCTCATTTACAAGACGCCGCAGATTGCCATGGCGCTGCTGGCCGAACTGGCAAGACGCCTGCGCCGCACGGATCGACAGATCGAGGGGCTCGCCCTGCTCGACGTGACCAGCCGCATTTCCGAGACGCTGCTACAGCTGGCCGACGACCAGGGCAAAGATACGGCCGAGGGCATTGCCATAGACAGCCGACCCACCCACCAAGAACTGGCCAATATGTCGGGCACTACGAGAGAAACCGTTTCGCGCGCCCTAAAGCGACTGGAAGACCAAGGCTATATCTCTTGCCGAGGCCGGAAGATTATTATCCTACGCGAAAACAAACGGAACCGTATAGACTGAACATGAGTTTGGCTAAAAGACGTATTCTCCTTATTGCCGAGGCCGCTGCTGAGCAGTTTAAGTCCGCTCTGGACAGCGGGCGCGTGGTCGACGTGACCAGCCCCGACCTGCTGGCGGCTCTAATTAAGCGGGACGCCGACCTGATCGTACTCGACTTATCGCTGGGCAAAGAGCTAGCTGATTATGGCGAAGTCTTGGCTTCCTTCGGGCACATACCTTTGCTCGGGCTAGGCCCCGAGAGCGATGCGTGGTATCAGCTAGCGGGCAACGCCCACGTTGAGGGACGGATCGACCTATCGGCTTCCGACGAGGCGCTGCGCGGCGCCGCGAAAGCGCTTGTGGACCGGGGGCGCTTCTTGCGTGGCGGTATTAATTTGATTGGCCACTCACCGGCCATGCAGCGTCTGCGTGAACGCATCCTAATGATTGCCGCCACGCCTGTCTCGACCGTTCTGCTGACGGGGGAGAGCGGAGCTGGCAAGGACAGAGTGGCCGAAGCGCTGCATCAGTACAGCACGCGTAGCGACCAGCCGTTCAAACCAATCAACTGTGCTGCCATACCGGAAAACCTGCTGGAAAACGAGCTCTTTGGTCACGAGAAAGGCGCCTTCACCGACGCCAAAGAACGCTACCACGGTATCTTTGAACAGGCACAAGGGGGCACCGTTTTTCTCGATGAAATTGGCGAAATGGCCCCCGCTGCCCAGGTGCGTTTACTGCGCGTGCTCGAAGAGCGCAAGGTCACCCGCATCGGCGGCGACGCGGCCATTCCCGTTGATGTGCGAGTCTTAGCAGCGACCAATCGAGACCTGCAAGAGGCCGTCGCTCAGCGCGATTTTCGACTAGACCTTTACCATCGTCTCAAAGTGGTGGAGCTAAACATTCCCCCCCTGCGTAAGCGCAGCGAAGACATCCCCGATTTGGTCGCTCATTTTGTAAAAGAACTGACGCAGGGAAAGCGAAGCCGGTTTACCGACTTTTCACCGGCCGCGCTCGACGTGCTTGAAGACTACGCTTGGCCGGGCAACGTGCGCGAACTGCGCAATCTGGTCGAACATCTGGTGTTCTTGGCGCCCCGCGCGTTAGTCGAGCCAGAAGACCTGCTGCCCCATCTGGAACATCCGCCCAGCCCGCAGCGCAACTTGCCCGTACCAACCAACAAGAGTCCCGACCAGTCCGAGCGTGAACTGATTTACTTTGCCCTGCTCGACCTGAAGCGCGAGGTCGCCGATCTGCGCGGGCGCTTGGACCAATTCATGGACGGGCGCGAGCCCGTTGTGCACGGCGAGACAACGCAGGTCATTTTCCCCGTAGAAGAGCACGAGGTCAACGCTCTTAACGATGAGGAACCGCGCGCGATCGAGCCGCTGCTGAGCCTGCGAGACATGGAGAAAGACGCCATCGTTGACGCCTTGGCGCGAGTTGGTAACAACCGGCGTAAGGCCGCAGATATTTTGGGCATCAGCGCACGCACGCTCTATCGCAAACTCAAGGAGTACGGCATCGAATGAAGTGGCCCACACGAATTGGAGTGCTGCTCGCTCTGGCCATCGCAGTCTGCGCACCCGATTCGGTTGCACGAGCGCAGGACGGGGCAGAATCTCTGCGCCAGCTCAGCAACACCTTTCGCAGCGCCTATGAACAGGTCAAACCGGCCGTAGTGCAGATTGCAACAACGCGCTCCTGGCGCTTTGCCAGACAGACGCTACCTGAATCACACCCACCCGTTGACCCGGACGCCTACCGCGGGCTGGGTTCGGGCACCATCGTCAGCGATGACGGCTACATCCTCAGTAATTATCACGTCGTATCGGGCGCGGATTCGATTGTCGTGACGCTGACGGACCGGCGCACGTTTGGTGCCGAGGTCGTCGGCTTTGATTCTCTAATTGACATCGCTCTGCTTAAAATCGAGGCACAGCAGCTGCCGCACGTGCGGCTTGGCGATTCGACTTCCCTACAGGTCGGCGACTGGGTGCTGGCCATTGGTCACCCGCTCGGAATGGGGTCGACGCTCACGCACGGCATCATCAGCGCGCTAGACCGTCGCGCCGATATCTTTAACGGTTCGGGCTACGCGATCGAAAGTTTTATACAGACCAACGCCGTAATCAACCCTGGCAATTCGGGTGGCCCGCTGCTCAATCTCGATGGGGAGACCGTCGGTATCGTAACGGCCATCTCTACGCGCACCGGATTCTATATGGGCTACAGCCTAGCCGTGCCCGTTAACTTGGCGCGCGAGGCAATGAATGACATACGCACGCACGGGCGCGTTGTCCGTGGCTACCTCGGCATCAGCATGGAAGCCGTCACGCAGGAGACTGTCGACGCCTACGGTCTGTCGATGGAGCGACCGCGCGGCGTGTGGGTGCGCGTATCCCCGCAGGGACCCGCACAGCGCAGCGGTCTGCAGAACGGAGACGTCATTTTAGCCGTTGACGGACAGCGCGTAGACCATCCCAACCAAATCCAGTCTATCATCTACGGCCGCGACCCGGGCGAACGCGTGCAGCTGACGCTATTAGACGATGACAGCGGTGATAAAATACTCGAAGTAGAGCTGGGTGAGCGAGAGGAAGAACGGCGCTTAGCACGCGGTGAAGAGCGTCTGAAGGAGCTGGGGCTGCGCGTGAAACCTCTGACGCTAGACGCATCAATCGCGTTGGGCTTCACCAACGAGGTCGCCCAAGAGTTGGGCTTTGGACCCGAAGAAAAACCCGTAGTAGTAATTGAAGTTGACTCCCTGAGTCAGGCCGCTCAAAAGGGAATACAAGTGCGCGATATAATCACCGAAATCGACAGAGAGCGCATTACCTCGCCGCAGCATTTCATGCGTTTGGTTTCCACCGTTGAAAAGGGACGCTCAGCGCTGTTTTGGCTCTGGCGCTCGGACCGCGGCGTCGACGTGCGCGCGCTGCGCATGACCGACTGAGAGGCGCGCCCTCTCAGAATCTTTTCCATTTTCCACCCTCCCACCGGAGCTGAGCAATGTCCTTTCAACTGGGCCAAGCCGATGCCCTGCTAATTGTCGGCGCTAGTGAACATCTAGCCGATCTCTATTACGCTACGCGTTTCCGCGCACCGGATGCCTTTGTATTTGTGTGGACACAGCGCGAAAAAGTGCTCATGGCATCCAGCCTCGAAATTGACCGAGCCCGGCAGCAGGCCGACGTAGATCGCGTGCTGCCCTACGCAACCTATGAGGCCAAAGCGCGCGAAGCCGGCTGCGAGAATCCCACCGCCACCGACGTGCTGCAGGCCCTGCTAAAAGATCTGGACCTGCAGCACCTGCTGGTGCCGAGTGACTTCCCCCTAGGCACGGCCGATGCGCTGCGCGAAGCCGGTGTCCGCTTGGAAGTGGCCCCCACTCCTCTTTTCCCCCAGCGACAGATTAAAAGAGACTGGGAAGTCGAGGCCATCCGCACGGCACAGCAGGGAGCTGAAGCGGGCATGGCGGCCGCCGCAGATATGCTGCGGGCGGCGCAAATAGAAGACGGGGCCCTGATACACGAAGGCCAGCCGCTCACATCCGAACGACTGCGGCGTGCCATTCACGGTGCGCTGATGGAGCGCGACTGCACGGGACAGCACACCATCGTCGCCGGCGGAGAGCAGGGCTGCGACCCCCATCAGGAGGGCCACGGACCGCTGCGGGCCGGGGAACCCATTATCATTGACATTTTTCCCAAAGACGATCGCAGCGGCTACTTTGGCGACATCACGCGCACGTTTGTAAAAGGACCCGTTCCCGACCGCGTGCGCGCGCTGTACGAAACGGTGCTAGAAGCACACGAAAACGCCTTAAAGGAGGTCCGCACCGGGGCAGAAGGCCGAGCCATCCACGAGGGCGTGCAGGCGTTTTTTACAGCGCAAGGCTACGAGACCGGTGAGAAGGACGGCTACATGCAGGGATACTTCCACGGCACAGGCCACGGACTAGGGCTGGAAATACACGAGGCTCCAAGCTTGGGTCTGCGCGGAGGGAAGCTGCAGGCAGGCCAGGTTGTGACGGTCGAACCCGGACTCTACTATCGCGGGCTAGGTGGCGTGCGCGTTGAGGACACCGTTGTCGTGCGCGATGGAGGCATAGAAAACTTGACCACCTTTCCCAAAGATCTGGACATTCCCTAATCGTGTGCGCGAGCGAGTCGACAGATCCCTTGACGCTTGACGCGCTGCGCTATCTGCAGACGATGGCGGGCAAACAGCTGCTGGCCGACGCCCTCCAGGGAGGGGATAGCGTCACCGCTCAACAGGCGCTGCGCGCCCACTATCCGGCCGACATGTGCCGCGCCGCACTCGCTCTGATTGCCGCACGCGCGCGGGTCAGAGACAAGTTTGAGCATCCCGAAGACCTACTGCTAGACCGCGAGGGCGGAGAGATGGCAACGCGCGCCGAGGTGGCCCATTACCGAGCATGGAGACTGCGCTCGTTTGACACCATTCTCGACCTGTGCTGCGGAATCGGAGGCGATATGCTTCACCTGGGCCGCAGCGCACGCGTGATCGGGGTCGACGTGTCGCGCCGTCGTCTAGAAATGGCGCGACACAACTGCGCAGCGTACGGAATAGACGGGGCCCGCTTTATAGCTGCCGACGTGCGCACCCTTCGACCGCGTGCCGATGCAGCGCTCTTTGATCCGGCGCGGCGCGGCGCGCGGGGACGACGACGGAGCGGAGCGGAGTACGATCCACCTCTGTCCTACGTGGAAACCATAAGAGCTCACCTGCCCGAAGTGGTCGTTAAGGTATCGCCCGCCATTCCGGAAGAAGAGCTGCCGGATGGATGCGAAGTAGAGTTTGTATCCAGCGGAGGCCAGTGTCGTGAAGCCGCGCTCTATTTCGGCGCGCTGGCAACTGCTAAACGACGCGCTACGCTCCTACCCGAGCGCCATACGCTCACCGAAGACGGCTTGGGATCCGAACAGGTTGGCCCCGTCGGCGCCTACGTATACGATCCCGACCCGGCCGTTGTGCGCGCACATCTGATTGACGAACTAGCGCGAAAGCTCGGTGCTTGGAAGTTAGACGGACAGGTTGCCTACTTGAGCAGCGACGCGCTGAGGGCGACGCCCCTAGCGCGCGCCTACCGCGTGCTAGGAGTGCTGCCTTTTCACGTAAAAAAACTGCGGCAGCACCTGCGGCGTGAAGGGTTTTTTCCCCAGCAAATTAAGCGGCGGCGCTTCCCGTTGGAGCCCGTAGAAGTCGAGCGCAAATTGGGCATCACTTCCGGCGATATACCCGTCGTTTTAATTCTCACGCGCCTCGAGGACAAAACGGCCTGTTTGATTTGCGAAACAGTAGCTAATTAAGCACTTTTTACTATGTTCTATGTAGTTAAGCTCCCCACGTGAGAGGCCTATGTATCGCCATAAATTTACCGCAGGTGCGCTCGTTGTTGCCACGGGCCTGTTTTACCTGTTTTTGACGGGTTTCCAGCAGTCATCCTCCACCCATATGACGCTGCAGAGTTTGACCGAATCAGCTCAGAAGGACGGGCTCAACGGCGAACGCATTCAGTTGGGCGGCAGCACGGTAGTGCCCGGCTCTATCCAATGGGATAAATACAAGTCGAGCGCAGCGTTTGACATTACGGACGGCCAGCGCACCATGCGCGTTCAGTACGTGGGCAATGCCGTACTACCCGACACCTTTAAAGACGAGGCACTCGTCGTCTTAGAAGGCGAGTATGTAGCAGCCAACAACTCTTTTGACGCCGAGGTCGTCTTTGCCAAATGCCCCTCTAAATACGAGGGCCAAGACTACGACGGTCACGTGCAAGCCATGAAAAACCAAGACAGCTATTAGTCCCCACTCCCACCCGTATCTTCCCTAGCGCAAATCATGATTGACTTTGGTTACTTTGCTCTGTGCCTAGCCCTGCTTACTTCTGGTTATGCCCTGCTCTCCTCGCTGGCGGGCGGGCGCAGCGGCCGGCTCGCATTGGTTCGCTCCGCAGAAAACGCAATGCTGGCCACCTGCCTATTGCTCACCCTGGCCGTATGTGTCCTGTGGCACGCACTGCTAACGCACAACTTTCAGGTGCGCTTTGTTGCTGAAAACAGCAACCTGGCCATGCCCTTCTTCTACACCATCACCTCTCTGTGGGGCGGCCAAGCAGGCTCCCTGCTGTTCTGGGGCTGGATCCTGTCGCTTTACATAGCCGCCGTCGTACTAGTCTACCGGCATCGTTACCGCGAACTCATGCCGTACGCCGTATCGGTCATGGCGGCAAGCAGCTTCTTCTTCTGCATACTACACCTATTCTCCGCCGATCCCTTTGTTACACTGCCCTTTAAACCCGAAGATGGGCGCGGGCTCAATCCGCTGCTGCAACAGCCCCTAATGGCCATTCACCCACCTTTGCTCTATTTGGGCATGATCGGCATGGTCGTGCCCTTCGCCTTCGCGATGGCGGCGCTTGGGTCGGGCCATTTGGACTCCACCTGGCTGCGCCCGGCGCGCCGCTGGATGCTCATTCCGTGGTCTTTCTTAGGAGCGGGACTACTGCTGGGCGGCAAATGGGCGTACGTCGAACTGGGCTGGGGCGGCTATTGGGGTTGGGACCCCGTGGAAAATTCATCGCTGATGCCCTGGCTGGCTGGCACGGCTTTTTTGCACTCTGTCATGGTGCAAGAACGCAAGGGTATGCTCAAGGTCTGGAACATGATCTTGGCCATCCTGTGTTACGGGCTGTGCATCCTCGGTACGTTCATCACGCGCTCGGGTATCATATCTTCCGTGCACGCTTTTGCCAAATCCAACATCGGCCCTTTTTTCGCCGTGTTTCTAGTCGTCATGCTGGTCGCATCTTTTGGTCTACTCTATCTGCGCCTTCCACAGCTGAAGCCCGAAAATAGACTCGAGTCCTTTGCCTCGCGTGAAACGGCTTTCCTGCTCAACAACTGGATTCTTCTCGGCATTCTGTTTGCCGTGTTCTGGGGCACGCTTTTTCCGCTTATATCCGAGGCTTTTACGGGCCAGCAGATCACGGTGGGACCCCCGTTCTTCAACCAGGTAAACGTACCCATCGGACTGGTGCTCATACTGCTGACCGGAGCCGGACCCCTTTTCGCCTGGCGCCGCACTTCGGAAGAAAGCCTGAAGAAAAGCTTTGCTGTACCCATCGCCGTGGGCGTGCTTTCGCTACCCTTTTTGCTCGGGCTAGGCGTGCGTGATTTGTACGCGCTCATCTCGCTCGTGCTCTGCGCCTTTGTCACTGCCGCTATCGTCTCGGAGTATCACGCCGGCACGCGAGCGCGCATGCGCAGCACGGGTGAAGGGTACGCGACGGCCCTGTACCGACTCAGCGCAAAAAACCGCCGCCGCTACGGCGGATACATGACCCACTTAGCGCTCGTACTGCTTTTCGTGGGCTTTACCGGCAAGGCGTTCACGAGCGAGGTCGAACTCGTGCTGGATCGAGGCGAGACGGTGCCCGTCGGCGAGTATGAACTGACCTATGAGACAATGGCTTTCAAGGAAGACGCCAATATGAGCTCGACCGCTGCGGCCCTCACGCTGAGTCGCGACGGTCAGCGCTTGGGAACTCTGCTGCCGGAACGGCGCTACTACAAATCGTTTGACCAAGGCACGACCGAAGTTTCTATCTTCTCCGATTTGCGCGAGGATTTCTACCTGATACTCGTAGGCTCAGCCGAAGACGGCAGCGCCAAATTTCAGGTATATATCAATCCATTGGTCAACTTTGTGTGGTTGGGCAGCATCGTGCTGATACTCGGCTCGATATGGGCCATGTGGCCCACGGCACGCGACCGGCGCATCGCTCGTATTGACCGCAGCGCTGCCACAACCCCATTACAGCCCAGCCCAGTGGGAACATAGCACCATGCGAATAGGCGGCGTACTGTTCTTGCTCGCGATATCGGTCGCGTCCGTTCGAGCGGCCTCTCCGGAAGCAATAAAGGAGGTAGCCGCCGAGCTCGTCTGCCTATGCGGCGACTGCGCTCGCGAATCGCTGGCCACGTGTCTGTGTGGGTTTGCCACGCAGCAGCGCGAAGATATTGGCAGTTCACTAGACGGCGGAAAAACGGCCCAAGAAACGATCGACAAGTACGTCTCGGAGTATGGGCAGATGGTGCTAGCTTCCCCCCCCGCTGAGGGCGTAAACCTGCTGGCCTGGATAACGCCTTTTGCCGCTCTTATTTTTGGCGTTTTTCTCATCCGCTCCATACTGCGCAATCGAATGCAAGAGGCTTCGCCAACGCCCACAGTCGAGACGGCCCAGCGCGATCGCTTGCAGCGCGAATTAGAGCGTTTTGACGAGGACGATTAGCACATGGATATTGGCGTAATCGCAGCCTGTTTACTACTTCTAGCGCTCTGTGGATATTTTGTTGCGCGCCCCTTACTCACCCTGCAGAATGCCACCGCGGGCGACGTCGGTATTCGTCAACTAAACGAACGCAAAGAGCAAATCTACGCCTCTATAATCGAGCTGACATTTGATAATGAGTTGGGTAAACTGCCCGACGCGGACTTTCACCGCATGCGCGGCGAGCTCGAGTCGCAGGCTTTGGCCATTTTGGAACAGCTGGACCAACGGGGCCAACAGCCGTCGGGCGGAGACATCGAGCAGCGCATTGAACGCGAGCTGGCCGCACTCCAACTTCAGACAGAAGACCCAATCACCCCACAGGTCGCACCGCCATCAGAAGTAGACGCTGCGACCGCTAAATTTTGCGGACAGTGCGGCACGGCACGGCGCGGCTCAGATCGCTTCTGCACCCAGTGTGGCGCGGCCTTTGAGAAAGCGTCTTAACCTATGCGGCGGCGAGTGGTCTACAGCCTCGCACTCTGGTGCCTAGCGTGGATGGACATCCTCCCAGCACGGGCGGACCAAATCAATGGCTACGTGCTCAACCCCAGCAGCGAAGGGCGCGTAGGCGACGTAGAGATCGTCTTTTACGTTCAGCAGGATGAACAAGTCTCCGAAATTATGCGCAAAAAAACCGATAGCGAAGGCCGCTTCAGTTTTTCGGGCCCCTTCTTAACGGCCGGCACACCCTTTGCGCTAGCGGCTCTCTACAAAGACGTAGCTTATTTTAGCTCCATGCTGGAAGTGGGCGCTCAAAAACAGGTCATCCTTGAAGTTTACGACCCCACAGACCAGCCCGATGCACTCCGTATCGTCTCACACAATCTCTTTATAAACGTGACCGAGAACCAGATAGAAACTGTGCACCTAGCGCAGTTTTACAACGGAGAGGAACGGGCCTACGTAGGTACGGGCCAAGGCCCTGAACGACAGGTCAGCCAGTTTAGCCTACCTCTTGGCGCACTGGACGTGCAAAGCCATTCCGGTCGGATGATACAGGTGGACGACACGACCTTTTTCGACAACCAACCCCTGCTTCCAGGCCATTCCCAGCTCAGTTTTTCTTTTGTCTTAGATCCCAACCAGCTCACCGACGGCTACTGGCATGAGAGCGTCTACCCAACAGAGCGCGTCAATCTTTTCATACAGCCCAGCACCGCACAGATTAATGGAGGCGACTGGGTAGACGAAGGCGTTGTAGACCTTCACGGACAGCAGTATCGACGCCTGAATGTAACGGACGTGCAGGCCGGACAGCGCCTGCTCGTTCCACTGCCCATAGATCCTCCCACACGTTGGATTCTTAAGTGGGCCGCTCTGGGAGGAGGTGCGTTGGCCGGCTTCGGCGTGTTATTGCTGTGGGGAAGGGGACCCAAACAGACGCCAGACCGCGGAGAGGGCCTAGCGCCACTTCGCCAGCAGACCCTGGCAGAGATTGTGCGATTGGACGCCGAATACGCCGAGCGAAAAGACGACGCGACGTATTGCCAAATGCGGCGCCAACTGCTTGGGCGAGCCGTCGACCTGACGCGCCGTTTAGAGGGTTAAGCGCATGCCGGATGACGGTCTTGTCATCGAAAATGCCAGCAAACACTTTGCCTCTTTTATCGCACTGCAGTCCGTTCACCTGTGCATCGAACGCGGTCAATTCGTCCTCTTAGCCGGTGCAAACGGGGCCGGTAAGAGTACGCTGTTGCGCCTAATGGCCGGCATAAGTCGCCCTAGCAGCGGACGCATTTTAATCGATGGAAAAGATCCGCAGCGCGACGCAGCAGCGCGCTCGGCTATTGGCTTCCTATCGCACCATACGCTGCTCTACGACGATCTAAGCGCCGAAGAGAATCTGGTCTTTTTCGCTCGGATCTACGCATTGGAAAGTCCGCGACAAAGAGTAGATGAAGCCTTGGAGAGGGTCGGGCTGTCAGCGCATCGCCATCGGCGTCTGCGCACCTTTTCACGCGGTATGCGTCAGCGATTGGCCCTAGCGCGAGCAACGCTACACAACCCGGCCATTCTGCTCTTAGACGAACCTTTTACGGGACTAGACCAACCTGCCCGCACGGCGCTGAGTGGTCAACTGCGCGACCTCAAACAAGCCGGCCATACCTGTGTCATGGTCACGCACAACCCAGAAGAAGGTGCCGACCTAGCGGACAGACTCGTCGTTTTGCGCAGAGGGTGTCTCTGCCACGATCAGGCATGGAAGGGATCCGCAACCGATCTTGCCACAACCTGCGCACCTTTCTGGGACGGTCTCCGTTGAGCTTCTGGCACCGCACACTGGCCATCCTTCATAAAGACCTGACGGCCGAATGGAGAACAAAAGAGCGCCTGAGTCCTATGGGCTTCTTCTCGCTCTTAGTCCTTCTGGTATTCAACTTTTCTTTTGAGTTAGGTGGAGCTGCTCTGCACGAAATTGGCCCAGGCGTACTGTGGTCGGCGTTCGTATTTGCCTGTCTATTGGGACTCAACCGCTCGTTTGCAGATGAGCGTGAGAATCATTCGCTAGATGCCCTGTTGATGGCACCGGGCGATCGCGGTGCCATCTACCTTGGAAAGATGATTGCCAATCTGGTATTTCTTCTAGCCGTAGAGCTCATTTGCTTGCCTTTCTTTGCGCTCTTTTTTAATCTCTCCCCCGGCTTTTTTCTGCTACCATTGCTGGGAGTTCTCGTTCTTGGTTCGGCATGCTTGTCCGCTGCCGGCACGCTCTTTGCCGCTCTTTCGAGCACCATGCGGCTTCGCGAACTACTGCTGCCGCTGCTCTTGCTACCCATGATAATGCCCGCGCTTATCTCCTGCGTGAAAGCCACGGGCCTCGTGTTGGATAACCAGTTTGGCGCGGCGCTGTATCCGCACTTGAAAATGCTCGCTGTTTACGCGATTGTTTTCGTCACCCTTTCGCTCATGCTTTTTGAATACGCAATTGAAGAATGAAAAAAAACGCTTTAGTTGACAACGTGCTGCCGCCCTTGGTATGCATATCCATGTTAATGGCTCTAGCCGCAGCGCTGCTCTACGCTCCCACGGAGAAAGTCATGGGCGACACACAGCGCATTTTCTACTTCCACGTGCCAGCAGCTATTTCCGCATTTGTCTGCTTTTTTCTCGTTTTTATCGGCAGCGTGCAATACTTGCGCACTCGGTATGCGCACTGGGATCGGTTGGCCCTGTGTGCGGCGGAACTGGGCGTGCTCTTTGGGCTTATTGTGCTGGTAACGGGCCCGCTGTGGGCAAAACCCATATGGGGAGTGTACTGGCGATGGGAGCCGCGGCTCACCTCTATGCTCATCGCATTTTCAATCTATGTTGCCTACCTAATGGTGCGCACGCATGGAGCGAGTGCTGGCCAAGCCCCTCGTTTAGCGGCCGTTCTGGGAGTCATGGCTTTTATCAACGTGCCCTTGGTATACTATTCCGTCGACTTATGGGCTGCCGACCAGCAGTTACATCCCCAGCGCAACGTCGGCCTAGAGCCGGAGATGCGCTACGCGCTTTGGGTGTGTTTCGCCGCTTTCTTTCTGTTGCTCTCCCTACTTCTCAAACGGCGACTCGAACTGGCAAAGGTCGAAGAAGCCGTTGAGAAAATGCGGCAACGCGTAGCGGCAGGGATGGACCACTAGAGGATACAACTATGGAAAACCTACAGTATTTATTCACGGCTTACGCCCTTATATGGGTCATTTTATTTGTCTATATATCGCGTCTCCAGCGTCGTACTAAATCGCTACAAGAAGAATTAGAGCGTCTGGAAAAAGATTTAGAAGAGCAGGAATCCACGCCGTCGCCGCAGTGATCGAGTAGCCTTAAAAAGTCAAGTTGACACTGTCTTTGCAGGCGTATTATATTCTCACACGTGTCCTAATCGAACAAACCTCCAAACTGCACGCTCTACCTCATGATCCGAATGGAAGTTAGCGGGGTCTACAACAGTAGTCCTCAGTCCTCCTACCCCCAAGTTGTCCTCAAAGAGGTAGACGGTCCCGGTCATTTACCCATCATTATTGGTCGCTTTGAAGCAGCTGCCATTTCCATGGCCCAAAGCGACCAAAAACCGGCAAGACCCATTAGTTACGATTTGGCGCAGCAGATTCTACTCGGCGTCAATTCGAAAATTACTAAGGTTGAAATTACCGACTTACACGAAAGCACCTACTACGCCGAAATCCACCTCGTCGACGAGGATGGTGGGCAACATGTACTGGACGCCCGGCCCAGCGATGCTATTGCGCTAGCGCTTCGCTTTGACGCCCCCATATACGCGGCAGCTCAGATCGTAGAAGAGGCCGGGTTTCAAAAAACTATCGAGATACCGCCAGAGAGTACGCTGGCTGCCGACCAGGACGGCGAGCACGAGGCATCCGATCACGAAGATGGAGAACTGAGCGGCGTCTCTGCACCAGACGTAGAGCCTTTAGATGAGCTGGAACAATTAAAGCGACGCTTAGAGCAAGCTATTGCCGAAGAGGTGTATGAAGAGGCCGCACGGCTGCGTGACGAAATCAATCGACTAGAAAATCAAGAATAGCAGCTCCACAGCACAACCCGACAAATGCAAGGTATTTAATTCAGATGGGTACTAGTTCCCAAGTCGAGATGGTCGTAGTGAAAGTGAGTCCCTATATGCGGGAGGACCGTCCGCTGGTGTGGCTAGGAGAAAAGAGCGCCGACCAACCCCGCCTGCTGCCCATTGCGATTGGTGAGTTTGAAGCGGCTGCAATACAAATGCAGCTGGAACAAGACGAGCCCATACGACCCATATCGTATGATTTGCTCTCTTCAATGCTGACACGCTTAGAAGTGGAGGTGCGCCAAGTCGTTATCCACACCGTGCGCCGCTCGGTATACTACGCTAAGGTCGTCGTGGAAAAAGACCATAAAATACAAGACGTAGATTCACGACCCAGCGACGCCATTGCCTTAGCCCTCAGGACTGGGTCACCCATATTTGTCTCACGTGAACTGTTGGACGAGGTCGGCTTAGAGCCCTTGGAAACAGAATCCGACGTAGATAATGCTATGGACCGCTTCAATCAATTAGAGCCCCAGATAACCGGCACGTTCTCCGACGTAGATGAAGTAGTCGCACCTGAGACGACCATCGCAGAGACTGACGAGCTGAGTGCAGAGCCGGTGCAGACTGACGAGCCCGACAGAGAAATGGACGAATTGGGCACGCTTAAGGCCCAGCTAGAGAAAGCCGTTCTTTGCGAGGAGTATGAAGAAGCGGCGCGGCTACGCGACGAAATAGAATCTTTCGTCAACAAAAATAAACCCTGAACAATGCTTTTTTCACTGGGGAACTCCGCTGTGGGAATGCATTCCTTTAACCCCCTGAAAACACTTATTATGAAGCTGCTTCCGCGGTCCCTTGGCGCCCTTTTGTTTAGTCTACTACTGAGCTGTAGCTCCCAAGACGGGCAATTTGAAACTCCTTATGACACCTTTCGTGCGCACCAAGAGGCCATAAAAGAGGGCGATCTCGATCTACTCTGGAAAACCTACAGCCTGGCCTACCGCGACCAGCAGGTGCGCGCCAGCTGGCGGCGTCAGTGGCGTGAAATGCCAAGCGAAAAAACAACGGCGCTGCTGCGGAGGGAAATTTCAAAAGAAGAAGTAATAAACGATCAAATTGCCTATCTGCTCTTTGACCCAACGACGCTAGAAAACGAACGCCAGTCGCCTTTCTTCTACTTTATACGAGAGAATGGGGGATGGAAAATCACCACCCATCTCGATAGCACCTTCCATCAGGCGCTAGAGCGCGCAATTGAACAGGGCGAGTACAAGCTGCCCGAAAGCTTTTAGTCCCCCCTTTTATAGCCCGCGGGATCACCTGAGCAATCCTCTCAGTATCCGCCCCACCTGCACAGCAGGGTTGGCGGCGACTGCTACCAATGCCCTAATACAACATAAGCAATTGTTAATAAAGGCTTTGAATGGTCAAATTTGGATATACGATTATCTATGTTTCCAATGTAAATGATGCGTTATCATTCTTTGAGAAAGCATTTAAAATGAATCGTAAATTCATCACAGAAGAACGTGACTATGGTGAGCTGGACACGGGTGAAACAACGCTTGCTTTCGCCACGCATGAATTAGGTAGCTCAAACTTCCATGGTGGCTATATCAGTGGTTCCGCATCCGAACAGCCACTTGGCACCGAAATAGCGCTGGTAACATCTAATGTTGACGCCGTTCACTCATCGGCCCTAGATTTTGGTGCCGTAGAGCTGAAAGAACCAGAGCAAAAACCTTGGGGACAAATAGTTTCTTACGTGCGCTGCCCCTCCGGTATTCTGATAGAGATATGCACACCAATCGCAAACTGAGTTAAAACGAGAGCGCAACGACTTGGCTAGCGGGTTCCAGCCAAAAGAACGCCGTCAGAGCGGCGGCGAGTGCAAGACTCCACGCAGTGCGACGGCGAAGCGCTGATGATCCAACGCGCTCCTCGTGCAGAAGACAGTCCAAGTTTTGCTGAAACGCCGCTGAAGGGCTGTGCGCTCCCAGCTCACTTATAGCCCATTTGACCTCTTGGACCCCTCTCAGCGTACTTGTACAGGTGGGGCAAAAGCGCAGGTGGCCCTCCAAAATTTCTCCCTTAGCTTCATCTAGCGAATTTTCTATGTATTCCGAAAACCACTCTTCAAACTTTTCGCAGTCCAAACCGATAGCTTACTCCTCTTTGTAAAATGTGGTTCCATCGCTAATAAGACCCCATTAAAACGGCCTAGTTCCCACACATTTATCAAGGAATGGCCGGTGATACCGATAAATAGAGTATGCGACGTATATCAATACAAACCCTCTGGAATCCAAAATACCGATCCCTATGTCGGCTCATTGCCCTGATAGCCGTCCTAATCGTGCAGTCGGTGACGGTCGGATGCGGCCTGCGCACCGTGCCGCCCATACGCTATCTGCCTATTTTAGGGAAGGAAAAAGAGGTACAGACGACTCAGCTGCTCTCCCGCGCGCTGCAGGACCGCGACCTAGCCGTCCGCGCCCACGCCGTAAAGCTGCTGGACGTGCTGAGTCAGAGCAATGATGACAAGATAAAAAAACAGGTCGCCCGAGTATTGGGCATGGCTTCTAAGGATAGCGACCCGGGCATTCGCCTACAGGCGATTGAAACATTAGGTAAGATGGAAGCCAAGTTCGGCAACAAGTATTTACACGCCGCGCTCAGAGATCCCAACCCCTTTGTCCGGGAGCGCGTCATGCAGGTTCTCAACGAACGCCAAGCACAGCTACCCGGCTCGTAGCACTCCTATCACTAGCGGTTCTCTCTTCCGCCTTGCGGTACCGTGGGAGTCTGCAGAAGTCGCTTACCCTTCGTCCGGCTCTAGGCCCATACTCTCCAGCATCGCCATAAGTCCGTTCCACTGTTTGTCGTTCATCGCTTCTACTAGCTTTATCAAACCCGGCAGATTGCGCTTTCTACCAACTCTATAACAGCGCTCAAATGCGTCTATCCAGTGGGGATCGGAAAGACCTGCAGCAATCTCAGAGCGACCCAGTGCATCTAGTACGCTCGAATCAAAAGGCGACTCTGTTTCTAACAGCCGGCTAATAAGAGCATCCGTAAGAGCGCGCTCCATTTGGGAGAAGAGCGCGCGGGCGGGGGCGGGAGAGTCAGCCGCACGCGCTTCATACGCTGCTAGCAAGACGCGCGTCGTATCTAGATCTAGCACCTCGGCTAGCTTTACACACACCTCATCCGATGGAACCTTCTCTCCCTTTTCTATCTGACCCACGTAGGTCGCCCAAACCCCTTCGGGCTTTTGCGTCGTTTTTAACTGCTCGGCCAAAGCGCGCTGACTGATGCGAGCGTTCAGGCGCGCATCCTTTATCATATCGGAGAAAGGCATCTTAAGTTCCTGTTATTAATTGACTTATTAGTACATTAAATTCTTGTATTCTCTACGGAATACCCACTTAATATATACACCAACAAGTGTGTGTGCAAGGCGGTGTGTGATTTTTCATTCTCTGTAAATAATTCTTGACAACACAAAGTAGCGTGTGTAAATTAAGCCAAGATTAAGGTACACCTATGCAGACAAAAAATCACACACACTCTTGTGCGTGTGTGAAATAGACTTTGAGTGTGGCGGTCTGCTGAGTGAATAAATCCAAACCGTAAAGCTCGGATTCCCCTTTTCGGGCTGCTGGGGTCTTCAAAATTACCTCCCCACACCGCCTCGTTTGAGGATCTCAATTTACGGCTTGTGATCGCACAGTCTGACCGCTACACTCTTGATTTTATCCCCGAGGCGGCCCATCTTTCTCTGATGAGCCGCCTCTCCTTTTATATATCCTCTGGTTAGAATCGTTTCCCATGCGCATATGTATGGTCGCCTTCAGCGATTTGCGTTTCGACTACCGAATCTTTCGTGAAGCGACCTCACTACACGAAGCCGGACACAGCGTAACGATCATTGCCGCTGCCTTCAGCAATGCGCCGTTGGAAGGCTGGGACGCCTTTGATACGCACCTTATAACGATTGACCGAAGACAGTCGCTTCGCCTGCTCTACCCCTTATTTTGGCACAAAGTCAAACGTATACTCAAAGAGGTGGAGGCCGATGCATACCACGCCCATGATCTCGACGCGCTGTGGCCTACCGCCAGGGCTGCTCGGCGCAATAACCAACCGCTGGTATACGATTCCCACGAGTTCTGGACTGAACAGTCCTCTCTCGTGCACAGACCCATTATGCGGAGCATGTGGAGTCGCCTCGAGAAAGCGCTCATTCCACAGGTAGACCATGCCATCACCGTCAGTCCGTCCATTGCTCACTCGCTCCAAGCGCGCTATCCCTCGCTGGGACCGGTGACGGTGCTTCGAAACCTGCCACTGTACAAGCCCCACGAAGAGAGCGATTTGATTCGCCAGACGCTCGGCATAGCGCCAGATCGACCGGTTGTCCTATACCAGGGGGGCTTTTTAACTGCAAATGGCCTACAAGAACAGATCAAAGCAGCCAAAAGTTTTGATAACGCTGCCTTTGTGCTGATCGGAGACGGACCCTGTGAGGCCGAGTTGAAAGACTTGGTTCGTCAGATGGGATTGGAGCACAGCGTGTATTTTATAGACCGCGTGCCCTTTCACCAACTACACGCGTATACCTGTTCGGCCGACTTGGGTCTCTGTCTGATTAGGGGCACAGGGCAGAGTTTCTACTACTCGCTGCCCAACAAACTTTTTGAGTATATGATGGGCGGCTTGCCCGTACTGGCCAGTAATTTCCCAGAAATGCAGCGCATTGTGCAGGAAACTGGTGCCGGCGCCGTGACCGATCCCGAAGACGTAGAAGCCATAAGCAAGGCCGTGCATGCCCTGTTATCTGATAGCGCGGGGCAGCAGACACGGCGCGAAGCGTCTCTACGCGCGGCCCAGCGCTTCAACTGGGAGTGCGAATCCAAAGCCCTCACCGACCTGTATGACAAACTCTGATGACGCGAAATAATCCATCTATAAGCGTTGTAATGCCGACCTACGATGAGGTCGACAGGCTGTGTGCCGCACTGACCAGTCTGAGCCGACAGGACTACCCAACGGACCAAGTAGAGATCATTGTAGTCGATGATGCCTCGCCCACGCCCGCTGATGCCGAAAAGCTAGAGCAAGCGCTTGCGCCTTTTACACTGAAATTATTAAAACACGAAACCAATCAAGGGCGGGCTAGAGCGCGCAATACGGGCCTGCGGTGTGCTGCAGGCGACATCATAGTCTTCTTGGACAGCGACATGACGGTGGAATCTGATTTTTTCCGCGCCCACGCAACGGGACATGAACGCAAAGAGGAAACCGTCTTTATTGGTAATATCGTCTGGGGACGCGATATCCCCCCAAGTGCGCTCACGCGCTACGTGGAACGACGGGGCGTGCATCGAATAGACGGGCGAGGAAGCGTGCACTTCAAGTGTTTTGTCACTGGAAATTCGTCTCTGAGAAGAGATCTACTAGAACGCGTTGGATTCTTTGACGAAGATTTCACCGTATACGGTGGTGAAGATCTTGAACTCGGGTACCGATTGTTTAAGGCCGGAGTTCAGTTTGAATATTTAGAAGACGCCGTTTCCCACCACAATCACATCCGTCCGCTGGACCAACTGTGCCGCCTCATGTATGCCTACGGTCAGGGATCGATACCGATATTAGTGGATAAACATCCTGAACTGGCGCCTGTCTTACGTCTCGATTTCCTCCAGCAGCCCATCCTCTCTCCCAAACGCATCCTGCTAAAAACGGCTCTTTTACCGGGAATTCACCGGCCTTTTTACTGGGCTGCTGCGCTGTTGATTAACTGGCGAGTGCCCGATCTGCTCTTTGATTATCTACTGTGGAACAGCCGCACTCGGGGCTATGTGCAAAAAATGGTTGAGAAGAAAAGTAAGTTTAATTAAAACATGTACTTGCAATATCCAACGCCGCGTGGCATAATACGGGTCGTACTGCCCGCTCTTCTCGTCGCTCAGTTTATTGTCTGGCCGGTAACGGGTCTGGTCAATCCACACCTCGGGATCGCTGCGACTGAACTGACGCTACTGTGGTTTATTGCGCTTTACGTGAGGCGCAATCGTTTGGTGAGCGAGGATCTGTTACTGCTCAATGCAACTCCCGTCTCGACGATGCTCCTCGTTGTTCCCACGGCCCTGGCGGGCAGCCTGCTCGTGGGCGAACTCGACTTCCACGTAAGCGCCTTGCTACGTCAATTCGATTGGCCAACCCCGACGGGATTACAGCGCAGCATAATTGAGATACAGTTAGTTAGAAGTCTGCTAGACCTGCCGAAAATCGGACTTTCCGTCGTGTTTTTGCCCGGTGTATGCGAAGAGTTATTCTTTCGGGGCTTTGTCCTGACGGGGATGTATGTGCACCTTGGGACAAAGAGAGCGCTTTTTATATCGGCAGCTCTTTTCGCCCTAGCACACTTTAACCCCTGGCAGTTTCCCGCTCTGTTTGCTATGGGTCTTTTATTTGCGGTGCTCGTCTACTGGACCCACAGTATTTACCCAGCCATACTAGCCCACTGTACGAACAATGCGTTTTCCGTCACCGGCATCAATCTACGAACGCACTACGGCCTTGATGGACTAGCTAGCGGCGATCCCCTGTCCGCCGTTGCGATTCTCCTCTCAGCCCTTGTGCTATGTGGAGGCCTTTGGGCCGTTTCTCGAGGCGAGCGCGTTATGCCCCTAGTTACCAGTGAAGAAGATCCCTATGTTCCGAGACGCCACACTGCGAACAGGTAGCGGATAAAAAAACTCCGCCTCGGCCCTTGGGGCCGAAGCGGAGATGTGCTCACATATAGAGCGCGTCAGACAAATGGGGGTTACCCCAGCGCGCGTTCGACGGTCTCTCCGATTTCAGCTGGACTCTCACAAACGTGAATGTCAGCCTCTTTCATAGCCGCCATCTTGTCTTCAGCCGTTCCCTTGCCACCAGCGATAATCGCCCCTGCGTGGCCCATACGCCTTCCCGGAGGTGCGGTTCGACCAGCGATAAAGCCAACGACTGGCTTATCATAGTGCTGCTTGATATATTCTGCCGCCTCTTCTTCAGCCGTTCCGCCAATCTCACCGATCATCACAACGGCATCCGTGTCCGCGTCGTCCTTAAATAGAGCGAGCGCGTCGACAAAGCGCGTACCAATAACCGGATCACCACCGATGCCAATTGCTGTGGACTGACCCAAACCACGTTCTGTCAGCTGTCCCACGGCTTCGTACGTCAATGTACCGCTACGCGAAATGATCCCGATGCGTCCTGGCTGATGAATGAAACCTGGCATAATGCCGATTTTGCACTTACCCGGGCTAATGATTCCGGGGCAGTTAGGACCGATCAGCCGAGTCGAACGCGCCTGCACGTAGTGGTACGCTTTGACCATGTCATCGACGGGAATGCCTTCGGTGATACAAACCACCAGCGGTAGCCCAGCATCGGCCGCCTCCATAATGGCATCACCGGCAAAGGGCGGCGGCACGAAGATGACCGACGCGTTGGCTCCCGTTTCCGCAACGGCTTCGGCCACAGAGTTAAAGACGGGGACACCTTCAAAGGTTTGTCCCCCCTTACCAGGCGTAACTCCCCCCACGACTTGGGTACCGTACTCAAGCATCTGCTTGGCGTGGAAAGAACCCTCACCACCCGTAATGCCCTGAACGATAACTTTGGTATTTTCGTTTACTAAAACGCTCATTCTAACCCCGTTTACTGTATGGCCGCTACGGCTTTTTCGGCCGCATCTTTGAGGCCGTTTCCAACGGCAAAGTCCATATCTGATTCCTCTAACATCTGGGCTGCAACATCGGCGTTGGTGCCAGCTAGGCGCACAATGATGGGCACGTTAACATCGATGTTCTTACGCGCTTGTATCACCCCTTCAGCCACGCGATCACAGCGCACGATCCCACCGAATATGTTAATGAGGATGGCTTTCACATTGGGATCGGATAGTAAGATCTTGAAACCGTTCTCAACGGTCTGGGCGCTGGCACCCCCTCCGACATCAAGAAAGTTCGCCGGTTCGCCACCCGCCAGCTTAATGATGTCCATCGTACCCATAGCCAACCCTGCGCCGTTGACCATACAGCCGATATTTCCATCTAGCTTGATGTAATTCAGGTCGTACTTGGAAGCTTCTACTTCTAGGTCATCTTCTTCATCGAGGTCGCGCATTTCCTCAAATTCTTTGTGGCGAAAGAGTGCATTGTCATCAAAGTTGATCTTGGCATCCAAAGCCAGCACCTGGCCATCCTTGGTAGTGACCAGCGGATTGATCTCAGCTATTGAACAATCGGCACCAACAAACGCATTGTACAGCTTCAAAATCAGGCCAGACGCTGCTCGCACCTGCGCGCCCTCAAAACCCAACCCGAACGCCAAGCGCGTAGCCTGAAATGGTCGTAGACCCACGCTGGGATCCACAGTCTCACGCAAGATCTTTTCCGGGTGGGTCGCCGCCACCTCTTCAATCTCAACACCCCCTTCGCGACTAGCCATGACCACGAGCTTACTCTGCGCGCGGTCTAGCGTAATGCCCAGATAGTACTCACGGTCTATATCTGAAGCCTTTTCCACCAACACTTGTTTGACTTTTTGGCCCTCGGGACCCGTCTGGTGTGTCACCAGTTGCATGCCAATGATAGCCTCGGCGGCCTGACGCGCTTCGGCGACATTACTGGCCACTTTCACACCTCCTCCCTTGCCGCGTCCACCTGCGTGAATCTGTGCTTTGACTACAACCCCACCGCCCAACTCCTCGGCAATCTTCTCCGCCTCGTCCGGCGTGTGGGCAACGCGACCGTCTGGCACGGACACGCCGTACTCTCGCAGTATTTCTTTGCCCTGAAATTCGTGGATTTTCATGGTTGACCACCTTTGTTTGTCTGGAGCAATAGAGAGTACGAATTGAACGGTAAACTCGCAAGGAAGGGGACGCACTATACCCGGAGGCCTATATCCTCCCTTAACCCTTTAAAAACTGGTATTTGACCTAATTTATTTTATGCGTATTATCTGTTTACGAGTAACTATAGGTAACCAAGTCAGACGCTGAAAGTGAACCTAAAACATGTCTGCTAACATTCTTTCATCGCCCATTGGCAAAAAACTAGGCATGGCCGTCACGGGTCTCATCTGGTACGGATTCCTCGTTGGCCACCTGCTGGGTAATTTACTCCTGCTAAAGGGAGATGGCGGCCAGACATTTGACGCCTACGCTGAATTCCTGGTCAACCATCCCCTACTCATACCCGCAGAGCTCTTTTTGCTGGCTACTTTCCTGCTTCATATCTATCTGGCTATCAGCCTAACGGCAGAAAACCGGAAAGCGCGGCCTGTTTCGTATCAGGTTACTCGCTCTTCTGGCGGGCGCAACTGGGCCTCGTCTTCCATGATCTACACAGGTGCGTTTACCCTCGTGTTCATCGTCTTCCACCTCATAACGTTTAAGTACGGGGATCGCGTGGGTGGATCGCTTTATAAGCTCGTAGAGCAAACCTTTCAGCAGACGGGTTATATGGTTTGGTATGTCGCCGCTATGCTCGTCCTAGGTTTTCATCTTTGGCACGCCTTTCAAAGCGCCTTTCAGACGCTCAGTCTGAGCTCCAAGGCCGTTCGCACCGTTGGCTCGGCACTGTGTATCCTCATCGCTGCCGGCTTTGCTTTCCTGCCTATTTACGTAGGTCTCCTCCAGTAAGGATAAAGATGGCACTCGACCCACATATCCCAAGCGGCCCGCTGGCTGACAAATGGGACACTCATCGGTTTGATCTCAAGCTGGTCAACCCCTCGAATAAACGCAAGCATACCGTAATCGTTGTGGGCACAGGTCTTGCCGGTGCCTCGTCGGCCGCAACACTGGCCGAGCTCGGTTATAACGTTCTCTCCTTCTGTTTGCAGGACACGCCGCGACGAGCGCACAGTATCGCCGCGCAGGGTGGCATTAATGCGGCAAAGAACTATCAAAATGATGGAGATAGCACCTATCGCCTTTTTTACGATACGATCAAGGGCGGTGACTACCGGTCGCGGGAGGCCAATGTATACCGGCTAGCTCAGATCAGCACGCAGATAATTGATCAATGTGCAGCGCAAGGCGTGCCTTTTGCACGCGAATACGGCGGTTCCTTAACCAATCGCTCTTTTGGCGGTGCTCAGGTGTCTCGCACATTCTACGCGCGAGGACAAACCGGACAGCAGCTCTTACTCGGTGCATACAGTTCGCTGATGCGCCAAGTGCACACCGGCAAGGTGAAGCTGTACACGCGGCGCGAAATGCTCGAACTAGTCCTTATTGACGGCAAAGCACGCGGCATCATTGTGCGCAACTTACACAGTGGCCAAGTGGAACGCTATGTAGCAGACGCCGTTATCTTGGCAACAGGTGGTTATGGCAACGTATTTTACCTGTCGACCAATGCAAAAGGCAGCAATGTGACCGCTACTTGGCGAGCGCACAGAAAGGGTGCCTTCTTTGCTAATCCTTGCTTCACTCAGATCCACCCGACCTGTATTCCGGTCTCTGGGGCCTACCAGTCCAAGCTAACTCTCATGAGTGAATCGCTGCGCAATGACGGGCGCGTTTGGGTGCCGCTACAGGCAGGCGATAAGCGCTCCCCCGATCAAATTCCAGAGAACGAGCGCGACTACTACCTCGAGCGCCGCTATCCAAGCTTTGGAAACTTAGTGCCCCGCGACGTCGCCTCGAGAGCCTCTAAAGGGGTTTGCGATGAAGGTCGTGGCGTAGGTAGAACGGGACGCGCGGTCTATCTGGACTTTGCCGACGCCATCAAACGCGACGGAGAACAGGTCATACGGCAGAAGTACGGCAACCTATTCGACATGTATAGCGAGATCACAGCCGAAGATCCTTACAAAACGCCCATGCGCATCTACCCGGCGGTTCACTACACCATGGGTGGTCTGTGGGTAGACTACAACCTCATGAGCAACTTGCCCGGCCTGTTTGCGATCGGAGAGGCTAATTTTTCAGACCACGGAGCAAACCGCTTGGGTGCGAGCGCTCTCATGCAGGGACTTGCCGACGGCTACTTTGTCATTCCTTACACTCTTGGAGGATACATAGCTTCCCAAGAGATAGAGCCCGTCACGACAGATCACCCTGCATTTGACGAAGCCGAACGAGAAGCCAACGCGCGCATAGACAAACTGCTTTCCATTAACGGGTCGCGGACCGTTGATGACTTTCATCGTGAGTTGGGTTTAATCGTTTGGGACTACTGTGGCATGTCTCGCAGCGCAGAGGGGCTGACCGAAGCCCGCGATAAAGTCCGTGCAATTCGAGACGAATTCTGGCAAAACGTTTCCGTTTCAGGAACGCAGGGCGAGTTTAATAAGGTACTCGAACGCGCGGGTCGAGTGGCCGACTTTATGGAGTTCGCTGAATTGATGATGTGCGACGCGCTGACGCGCGACGAATCATGCGGCGGGCACTTCCGTGAAGAGCACCAGACGGAAGAAGGCGAAGCAAAACGAGACGACGAGAACTTCTCTTTTGTATCAGCATGGGAATTTACCGGGGTCAATCAAGACCCCGTTTTACACAAAGAAGAACTCGTGTTCGAGAATGTGCACCTCACGCAAAGGAGTTACAAGTGAGCGGAGAAAGCAACCGCACTGAGAGCATGAGCTTTACGCTGAAAGTTTGGCGTCAAAAAGGGGCTAGTGATCGGGGTGAGATGGTGACATACCCCGCCGAAGGTATTACCTCGGAAATGTCCTTTTTAGAAATGCTCGATGTGGTAAACGACCAACTAGAGCTCCAAGGCGTAGAGCCCATCGCTTTTGATAGCGACTGCCGAGAAGGCATCTGCGGAATGTGCAGTCTAGTAATAAACGGTCAGCCGCATGGTCCTGGTAGTGGGACGACCACCTGTCAGCTTTATATGCGTAGCTTTACCAGCGGATCCACCATCACGATAGAGCCATGGCGAGCTAAGGCATTCCCCATTGTGCGCGACCTGTGCGTCGATCGCTCCGCCTTTGACCGGATCATACAGGCAGGCGGGTATATATCCGTTAATACGGGATCGGCCCCCGACGCCAATGCGATGCCCATCGCACAGGATTTAGCCGAAGAAGCGATGGACGCCGCTGCCTGCATTGGCTGTGGCGCGTGCGTTGCGTCCTGTAAAAACGCCTCTGCTATGTTATTTGTGAGCGCCAAAGCCAAACATCTCAACGTGCTACCTCAAGGTCAACCAGAGAGAAATCGGCGAACGATTGCAATGGTTGAAACCATGCAAGAAGAGGGATTTGGCAACTGCACAAACGAGTACGAATGTGAAGCAGTGTGTCCAAAGGAGATATCTGCCAGCCACATCGCTTTCCTAAACAGGGATTTTTTAAGGGCGAAGCTCAGCAGAAAATAGAGCAGGAGCACGCAAGAAAAATGGGGCGCCCTGGCTTAAAAGCCAAGGCGCCCCATTTTTTGTAGTTCAATAACGGCGGATTATGCGGTCACAATATTTACTCGTTTGCGACTCTTGCCAAACGTTTCGAATTCCACCTTGCCATCTGCAGTCGCAAAGAGCGTATCATCGCCACCCTTTTTCACGTTCGCACCAGGATGGATGCGCGTACCGCGCTGGCGAATGATGATAGTGCCAGACGTAACGGTCTCACCGCCAAAACGTTTAACGCCGAGGCGTTGGGAATTGCTATCACGCCCGTTCTTGGAGCTACCTACGCCTTTCTTATGAGCCATGGCGCTTTCCTTTCAGCTAATCTCTAGTTGGGGAGGACAATGTCCTCAATCTGAATCTCAGTAAAGTCTTGGCGATGTCCATTGCGATTGCGATAAGTCTTACGACGCTTCATCTTAAAGACCACCACCTTCTTATCGCGACCGTGTCCTACGACAGTGGCTGAGACACTAGCTCCCTCTACGGTAGGACTTCCCACCTTCGTGTCGCCCTCATCGGAAACCAACAAAACCTCTGTGAACTCCTGAGAGTTTCCCTCTTCGACCTGAAGCTTGGGCACGCGCACGCGCTGACCTTTTTCAACCCGTACTTGCTCACCTGCTATTTTAACGACTGCGTACATCGTACTTCTCCAAATAAGATCATTGATTCAATTCACCAGTATTCTGGGAAACCTATAAAATACGATGCATACCTCAATCTGTCAAACGCTAAACTCGGCGGTTACATCCAAGCTCCGCTTTAAAGAGAAAAAGCGATAATCTTGAGGCGAAAGGGATGTATCGCTCTCTACCTGTAAGCGGGCCTTAGTTGATTTTCGCAGCGACCTAAGACGCTCCTCGCGATTCTCTAAAATATACGTTGCGACATCCGGATGAACTTTGAGCACGTACCTTCTTTCACGCGTCGCCGCGAAAGATCTTTGCAGCCAGCGCTCGATCTTTGTCATCGTGGTGTCCGGGCCCATAACGCGCCCAGTGCCCGAACAGACAGGACAAGGTTCACTGTGGTCGTGCAATAGATTCGGCCGCACGCGTTGCCGAGTCATTTCAAGCAGACCAAATTCGCTTAGACGCGAACTAACAGACACCTTTGCTCGATCTCTTCGCACTTCATCTATAAGGCGGTCAACAATCTTTTTTCGATTGCGCTCCTCGTTCATATCAATGAAGTCGATAACCACAATCCCGCCAATATCCCGCAGGCGCAATTGGCGGGCAACTTCGCTAGCGGCTTCTAGATTCGTATTTAAATTGTTTTCTTCCTGGTCATCTGATCCCACATATCGGGCAGAGTTCACATCGATAAATGTGCCAGCCTCAGCATAGTCGATCACCAGAGCTCCTCCGCGACGCATCCAAACAGTGCGGTGTGTTAGCTTCTCAATCTCCTCTTCAATTTGGTGGGCATCGAAGATAGGTTGGCGCTCTTTATGAAGTGCTATGCGTTTTACTAGTGGGGGGGACACCTGCCGAAGATACGAAAGTATCTCTTCGTAAAGAGCCTCGTCATCCACGATAACCCGCTCAACGTTATCGGTAAACAAATCTCGAATAACGCTTGACGTCATTCCCATTTCTTTGTGAATCAGAGAGGGTGCAGAAAGCTTTCTTCCGTTTTTGAGTAAACGCTGATGGTTTTTAACTAGTTGCTTCAGGTCCCGTTTAAGGTCTTTCTCTTTTTTGTCTCGACTTTCCGTGCGCACAATTACCGAATATCCTTCGGGGCGAATTCTTTCTACTACTTCTCGAAGGCGGCGGCGTTCATTCCAACTAGAAATCTTGCGCGAGACTCCCACCCAACTACCCCCGGGAACGAGTACTACAAAGCGGCCCGGCAGAGACAGTTGGGTAGTTATTCTAGCGCCCTTTGTGCTTATTGGCTCCTTCGAAATTTGTACAATGGCTTCATCGCCCTTCTTGATCAGCTTCTGGATAGGCGGCTGACTTTGAAAACGACGACGGCCTCGAGAACTGCCTCCCCCATCTTCCTCTGCTCCAGGATCCATCATATCCCGGGCCTGCAAGAAGGCTGTGCGCTCCTGTCCAATATCTACAAAGGCGGCCTGTAAACCAGGCAATACAGCTGTCACCGTGCCCTTGTAAATATCACCCACCATACGCTGATTTTCGGGTCTTTCAACCCATAATTCGGCTAACCGGCCGTCCTCAACAATTGCAATGCGCGACTCGTTAGAGGCTGCATTAATGTAAATATCCGTACGCATAAAGACTTCCCTGTGTTATAACCACAACGTTTTGGCAGGGAAAATTACAGGAGGAAAAAAGGCAGAAAGTCCCACCACGGTGGAGACTTTATTTGGAAGGTTACCTCTACTCTTCGGGGGAGAACGCGACCGCGCGCTCACTACTTGGTTACAAAAACGGGCCGGTTCGACTCAACGTCGGTTTAACCACCTAAAAGGAGGTAGCACGGCTCAAACCGTCTTGTAATTATAAGGCCAATAAAAGAGGCCACACAAGAATTGGGGGGTCTGCTGTTTCAGCATTAAACAAAAAGACTAACGTGCGAAATGCACCGCGCCCATATCCTTAAAAATCATTATAAACAACAACTTACGGTAAAACGTAAGTTGTTCACTACCCGAAAAGAAACGCTCCAGTACTGCCCCTCAAAAAAGGGCCTATAGGTCCCTGCATTTACAAATTATAGTATATCTAATCTATTCTAAAACACAAAAAACAAACTGCTGGTAATTCACTTATAATACAAAGCTGCCTGACCACAAGCAAGTGTCAATCGCTTTTTGCCAACGTTTCGTTATAAATATCTATATCGGCCAAAACCGCAATCGCCTCTTCCAATTGAGAATCATTTTCTAGATCAAGCCGCTGCTGGGCTTTTCTTCCCCCAAAACGCAGTGCGAGTTCTCTTTCTAAACCCAATTGAATTTCCGGTTCTAGTCCTTTAGTAAATCCCTCACCACGTTCTCTTTCGAAAGCCCGTTCAAGCTCTGTAAGCAGTGAGTCCGCTTCTTTCCAACCCATTTCATCAATGATATCTCTTAGTGCAGTTAGGTGATCTTTTCCCTGATCATACTCGTCTTTCTCATTGGCTAAGCGAACAAACTCTTTAAATGAGTTGAGCATTGTCTTATCCGTCTCAAAAAAGCTGCCTCCTAAAGAATCAGACGACGTATAATCAATGACGAAATCAAAAAAGAGTCGTCTTCTCTCAAGGTTTTGCACATAGCGAGAGGGACGCTTGGCCGCTACGCTAATATCTGGATCTATACCTCCGCCGCCAAACACCTTTCTCCCCCGCTTTGTCACATATTGATCCGGCCTCTCAAGAGAATCAACCTTGCTGGCAGGCCGCTTGGATTCCATACCCACCATATCAACTAACCGACTGGTCAACAGGGTTTGTGCCGTGCCAAGGTCAATATCAAAACGGGCCTGGAGCGATGATAGGGCGGTCTCTTTGTCTCCCGCTTCCAGTATAACATCCATAACAAGGGCCGCAGGTAGTTCATGATCTCCTACCTGAATCCGGTTGGCCTGATTGGCTTGTCCTGAATACTCCTTATGGATGCTACGACCGCTGGGGGTGTAATATAGGGCCGTGGTCAGTTTCAGCGCACTCTCAACCGTCTCATGCAAATCAAATATTGTTTGCACCGAACCTTTTCCAAATGATGATACACCAATTAATACCCCACGATCGTTATCTTGAATAGCCCCAGCAACAATTTCTGAAGCACTGGCACTACTATCATCGATTAGCACGACTAGCGGTAAGTCGCCCCCAATGGGCTTACGCTGCGATGTCTTTGTTTCTTCACGACGACCATCGCGCTCGCGTATGGAAACGATTGGGGCCCCCTTGGGTAGAAAAAGATCCGCAACCTGAGTAGCCTGAGTGAGCAAACCTCCTGGATTCCCTCGCAAATCTAGGACGATGCCACTAACCTTTTCAGCTAACAGCTTTTTTACGGCTTGTTCTACTTCTTCAGAAGTCTTCTCTGAAAAACGAGTTTGGCGCATGCTAATATAGCCGATATCACCTTCTATTACTTCAACGAGAGCAACGCTCTTAATCTCTATGATTTCGCGACCAATTAACACATCGCGTTTATCTCCGCCAATCCGATGAGCAATTGTTATTTGGACCTGAGTACCCGGGTCCCCCCGCAACGCGTCCACAATGGCATCTAGGGAAAGATCACGCGTATCCTTCCCCTCAATTGCCATAATCCTATCACCCGACTGCAGACCCGCCCGAGATGCAGGCGTGTCTTCTATCGGGGATATGATCACAGGGTAACGGTCTTTAATAGCAACGGTAATACCCAACCCGGCAAATTTACCCGTAGTATCCTGACGCAGTTGGCGCAAACTCTCTTCATCATAAAACTGACTATATGAATCAAGCTGGTCGAGCATGCCTTCAATAGCCGCCTGCATGATCTCTTGATTGTCTAAGCTTGCATAATAGCTGTCAACAATACGTGCATATACCGCTCCAAATCGTTCCCAACCCAAATTTACTTCCCTGTAGGGATCGGTCGGAGATGCCCACGAGACCACAGGCAACCAACAAACAAATGCTATAAACACATAATTTGAACGTTTCTTCATACAATACTCATGCACACAATAATGTTAAAGCCAAGCCCATCGCTTTAACAGCCCATCGCTAATTTCCTGAGCAATGTCTTCAGAGCTTGGATGGCCGTCCACGATAACAGTGTTGAGATCTTCCTTAAATACAGCTTCGTAGCCCATTGCTACTCGTTCCTGCAAACGCTGGCCCGCTTCTTCCAAGCGATCCACCTGTTCGGCTCTATGTGCTCTGCGGCGAAGCGCTTCCTCCATTGAAATACGTAGAAAGAAGGTCAGGTCAGGTGCGCAAGAGCCTATTGCTATTTCATTTACTTTTTCTACCAAATCTCTGCTCAAACCCCGCCCAAACGATTGATAAGCAACGGAGGACGCTGTAAAACGGTCGCAAACGACAATGCTACCCTTCTCTATAGCTGGTTTAATAAGCTCTTCAACGTGCTGAGCGCGACTAGCGGCGTAGAGAAATAGCTCTGTAAGAAATGATGTTTCTTTCCAGTTGGGATCTAACACCAAATGACGAATTCGCTCTGACAGACGAGTGCCGCCAGGTTCTCGGGTGCGAATCACTTTATGACCCCGGCCTTCAAGGAAGTCGCAAAGGAGCTCTACTTGAGTAGTTGTTCCACTCCCATCAACGCCTTCGAAAACAAGGAACAACCCCCTTTTAGACATTAACAGGACTCAAGACAGGTGAAGCGGAGAAATTAGGAAGTGCCTTGTTGCACCGCACCGGTTGGGTTCGGTGCGGTTTTGAGCTTGTTGCGAATAAAGGCGAGACGTTCGACAACGGTGTAATTGGTTGTGACTGCAAGAAAAGCCAGGACGAAAACCAAGCCATTATGGCTGATAAGACAACCCAATCCAAGTGCAAGGAGACGTTCAGGGCGCTGCATAAAGCCAACCTTGCAATCTTCCCCAAGACCCTCAGCTCTAGCCCTTACATAACTGACCATAAGTGAGCCCGTAATGGCAAAAAACAATATTCCCGAAGCTATCCATTCGTCTCGACCAATGAGATATGCTCCAATCCCAAAGTAAATAAATATTTCAGAGTATCTATCGGTCGTAGAATCAAGAAGAGCGCCAAACTTTGTTTCTCTTCGACCCTCTCTAGCAACTTGACCATCAAGAATATCGCAGAGACCCGCCACCATCATCACCACAGCACCCCAGCGTAGTTCCCCTTTCGCAAAAACCACAGTAGCCCCCATATTCATTACCAATCCGAAAAGAGTCAACCAATCCGGACGAAAGCCAAGGCGAATGAATAAATGAGCCAGGGGCCTTAAGATCGCGAGAGAAAGAGGTTTTAAGTATTTATCAAGCAAAGTCGTTCTCGATATTTATGACCAAAGTTGTCCTTAAAATATACGGCAAATTCATAGCTAAGTGCAAGAAATTTTACCGCCAAATATTCCACAATAAATTTATCAACTTATCCACACAGGCCCAAAGCCACTAGTCAATATATTTCTGAAAAAAGGATTGTTGTTCCTCTAAAACCGACTCTATAAGGCAAGTAAGTGTTTCCGTAAGGCATTTCAATAATCCACATCAAACATGTGGATAACAGCAAAGAAATTGTGGATAACTAAAATGGGATAATTCCCAACCGCATCGTCTCTTCCCCGCTTGACAACAAAACGTCTTTGGCCCCTTTCATATTGACCTCACCCGATTTGTTCAAAGTACAAACAAGCATACTTCTGTCATGAACATGGCTGACGACCCAGCTTCGCAACGAGGTGGGATTGGCTACCGATCTTGCTGTAACAACATCTGCAACGACCTCATCATTCCAATCTTCTACTCTGCTATTGATAACAGTGATATCTTCTAAATTCAACTTTCTGATCACGTTTCTCAGAAAGTTTGCCCGTTTGCGACGACTTTCCAAGAGGTAAAACCGAGACGTAGGAAAATAAATTTTTAATGGGATAGCCGGTATTCCAGAACCTGAACCAACATCCAAAATAGTCTTGTTTGGAATAGCCCCTATAAAAGGTCCCATAGAAAGTGCTCTCCAAATATGCCTACGGACCAACACATCACGATCTGCAGGAGAGACCAAATTTAGCTTTAAAGATGCTTCATAAAGAAGAGAGGCGTATGATTCAAGCAGAGACCACTGGAACTCTGTAAGGGTTTCTCCACTCTTATCATCCCATTCAAAACGAACGCGCTCAATGTCTTTTTTAAGATGTGAGACCCCCATAAATCGCGCCTTAAACCCTTGTTTCACGTGAAACAGAACGTGCTCTATTAAAGAGAAGCAGAGGGAATGGAAACAGCTGTTTCACGTGAAACTTTTTATTTTCCTATACAAAAGTCTGCAAAAATAGAGTCTAACAATTCTTCTCTTATGTCTTCTCCCAGCATCGCCCCCAGGCTTTTATGGGCTTCGTGCAACTCATGTGCTGTGCACTCGTCAGGCTCTCCCAACGCTATTAACTGTTTTGCCGTTTCTACATTCCGAACCATAGAACACAAACACTCGTAGTGCCGCTGCCTGGTGAGGACCAGACCTTCTTGAACACCACTCTGGGGTAGAAATGACAGCACAGAATCTATTACCTCCGATCGACCGGCACCCGTAAGTGCTGATATTTCAACACTTATCTCACTAGAAGAAAAAGAACCTTTTTCAACTTCTTCACACCGGTCGACCTTATTAAAAACTACGATACTTTTTTCTAACCCAAGCGAATCAAACATTCTTAGCTCCTCGGTATAATCTTTTTCCGTTGAGTCAACAATGAATAGGACTGCATCTGCTTCACTAGCAATCCTATGAGCTCGTTTGATTCCCTCATTTTCTACGGGATCATCACTATTTCGCAAACCAGCTATGTCCACCAAACGTATTTTCTGGCCTCCCCACGTGGTTTGTCCCTCAACTAAGTCACGAGTGGTCCCTGGAATATCTGTGACAATAGCTCGATCTTCCCCCAGTAGACAGTTTAATAAGGTTGACTTTCCAACATTGGGCTTTCCAACAAGAGCAATTAAAAAACCATCTAACCTGCGCTGCCCTGCCGTAAACGTCTCTGTGAGTTCGCTTGCTTTCAATAGAACTTCACCCAAAACATCCTGCACTTGCTCTCGTGAAATTGGATCAATGTCTTCTTCTGAGAAATCTAACCCTACCTCAACTAGAGCAAGTACTTTTAAAAGGACGTCTTTTAGCCTTCGAATCTCTCTCGATAACCGACCTCCAGCTAAACTAAAGGCGTCTTCTAAACCTTTCTCACTTGATGCCTGTATAAGATCTACCACGGCCTCAGCCTGAACTAAATCTAATTTTCCGTTGAGAAAAGCCCGTCGGGTAAACTCACCCGGGGCTGCGCTGCGGGCACCTCTTCTAGTGGCTTCATTTACAACCATTTCAAGAATAAGTCTGCTCCCGTGACAGCTAATCTCGACGGTATCTTCTCCAGTGTATGAGTTGGGTGCAGTGAAAACACTAGCAAGACCAGTGTCTATTTCCCGACCCTCTACATATATAGACCCATACTCGGCATAGCGAACACGCTGTCCTAAGCTGACTCTGGAACGAAATATGTGTTGGGCAATGGGTATGGCTTGGGAACCGCTGAGCCGTATGACCCCGATACCCCCTTCTCCAGGGGGCGTCGAGATAGCAACAATGGTTTCTTCCATAGGAAAGGCAATACTATGAGTCAAATCACGTAAAATAATTGGGTTATATTACCGTGATCAATGCTTTTAGATCAACATAGGTGCTTGGGATTTATTTATGAGAGCGGTTTACTATGAGCTGTTGACCGACTGCTAAGACATTAAAAA
>Ga0181567_10000168_pt1 | contig 45325 bp, 31 predicted proteins | sample 101ome_14_FD_133761 | JGI IMG/M metagenome (GOLD analysis project Ga0181567, IMG submission 133761) | Coastal salt marsh microbial communities from the Groves Creek Marsh, Skidaway Island, Georgia - 101403AT metaG (megahit assembly) | ecosystem: Environmental > Aquatic > Marine > Intertidal...
CCAAGACCGGCGATACCACGGCTACCAACGGCCAGGCCTACGCAGCCAGCACTTGGAACCTCAGCCAAAAGATGGCCCAAAATAGCATCGAACTGCTCACCCTTATCTGGCTCCATATCATGAGGGTTGGGTGTGCGTTGGATGAGGGAAAACATTCTTGGAAAGGTCACTTTCATGCGTCGGCTTGTGAGTGTTGAGTTTTAAGGTCCAAGCCATGCTCGATCGAGAAGATTCCTTTAGTCGCTGAGGTGGCCCAAGGCCAAAAGGCCATAAAACGTGTATTCCGGATCGATCTCATCCTCGTGCCAATGGCCGTGAAAGCCTCCAAGATTTGTCCACAAGCTGTCGATGAAGTCCAGGCACCTGTCATGATTTCCCTCTAGTGCCAAGGCGTTGCTTCCAGCTAAAGCGTGTAACGCTGTTGCGGTCGAAAGCAGATCGGGAATCGGGGCCATTGGGGCTGCCTTAAAGCCGCCCATAGGATGAGACTGAGCCAGAAGCCACTCTTGGCAATCCTTACCGGGATCCTCCCCGAACTGCCGCAGGGTGGTCATGGCAGCTGCGGTCGCATTGGTTGAGGGGCTAGGTACTCTTGCCTCGTTGCCCCATGCAGGCCGAGAACCTTTAAGCTTACCAAGGCAATGGCAAATGGATGCCTTAAAATCTTCTAAATCCACTCCCAAGTCCTGAAGCGCGGCGACACCAAGAAAGCAGCCATAGGCGGTCCCTTCGGCCTGAGCCTGCTCGGGATGAAAACCTCCGTCCAGGCTCCGATATGCCAACAATCTCTCCTTTAGCCTCTGGCGAGATAACTGACTTCCCAGCACAACTGAAGCACAGCGAATCAGACAGCAGAGGTGGACAAAATCAAGATCAGCACCATCGCCGAAATGCTCGAGGTAACTTTCAAATCCGCTGAGTGGTGCAGAAGATTGAAGGCAACACAGCGCATCCAAAGCAAAAACCGAATAATACAAATCTGGCTGCCCGTACCGATTCATGAAGCCACCACCATCGTGGCGCCGGCTCAAAAGATATGCTTCCACTAAATTGGCAGCCTCACCCAGCAATTTGGGAGCTAGGCGTCCTACCTGTATCATTTCAAGTCGAATACTCATCAACGGACTTTCCTCTTTAGACAATGCACATGGCAGCGAAGCGCTCACCTGCCTGCTTCCATGCTAAGGCGACCCTAGTTACTATCCGAGCTGTGTTCACGATCATCGACACAAAAGTGGTGCCGTGCCCACTGAGTGATGGATTCCATGCCCCCGGGAAGATCCATTCTGCGAGAAGGCATGCGCTGACGCAGGGTATCCATGCAGGCGCCCAGAATAGCCACGGCCTGAAGGATTTCTTCCTCAGTGCTCATCGCATGCCAGGAAAATGTCACACAACGGCTCAAAATCCAATCCGGCATCTCACAAGCCTTTGTCAGGATGTTGGCTTGTTCATGCCCGACTCGACATGATAGCCCAGCATGGCACTCAAGACCACGCACGTTGGCCATCAGCACAAGCGCTTCTCCATCCACTCCATCCAGAACCAGTGTTAAGTAATGATCCATACTTTTGCCTGATGCGTTCCAATCGAGGACAGCCACTCCCGACAAAGAATGGGCGATTTTCTGGACCAGTAATTGACGGAGTGTGAGGATCGAATCAGCTCGATCACGCCTTTGCTCGCTTAATAGGGCGCAGGCTTCCCCTGCCCCAACCATGGCTGCCACATTTTCAATGCCTGGACTCGAAGCACCTTCAGCAACCACTCCTTGAACCATGGGATCAAGCAGGGACTCATGCCTGCAAAACAACACCCCTACCCCACGTGGGCCGTGAAAACGATGCGGCGCCAGACTCAACAAGTGCCACGGCTCCGCGCTGACATTCAGCGGGATCCAACCGCCTCCATGAGTGGCGTCTAAAAAGAAAGTAATCCCCATGTCATGGCACGCCTGCCCCAGTTCAATAGGTTTTTCCATGGATCCCCATTCCGGGATACAAAGCGGAGCAGTGACCAAAAGCGTCTCCTGGTTCAGTGCATGGATTGCTTCAGCCTGCTTGACCAAACCCTGATGATTGACAGACAACGTTTCTCGATGAAAACCAAGTAAGTCTGTCCAAGGCGCACAGAGTCTGACCGAGGCATGATCGCAGGCCGAACCGAACCATTGAGTGCGGACACCCCTTAGCGCCGCACAATGGCCGACCACGGCCAGGTGGTTGGCCGCATGTTCATTGTGGGCGAACAGGATTTCCTCGGGCGACTTAGCGCCAATTAAGGCAGCGACTTTTTCCTTGGCTTCCCACTTAGCTCGACGCGCCTCTTTGGATGAAAAGTATGAGGCACCGCTACGGGCCGAAAAGCCTTCCTGAAAAGGCATCATCGCCTCCATGACCCGAGGGTGCAAAGGTGTGCTTGCCTGGGCATCTAGATTAATTCTGTCGCAGTGATTAGCCATACCTTATCAAGCTCCCAAAGAGCCACCCATCAAACTGATGACAAGCCTAACCCTACATGCGCGATTTTGCTCTACTGAAAATCATCCTACCGCCGTGACGGACATCTCAGTGAACAACCTCCTCAGAAACCGGTAGGACTTCCATGTTTGACCTCACCAGAGGTATTGCATAGGCTCCTGCCTTCTGTAACAAGATGAAAGTATTGATCTGCGACCCAATCTCTCCAAAGGGCATAGAGTATTTCAAACAGCAGGACGGCCTCGAGGTGGTCGTTCTAGACCACAGACCGACCGAGGAGGAGCTTATTAGCATGGCCTCAGACACCGTTGCCTATGTGGTGCGTTCGGAAACCCGCATCACTTCACATCTGATGGCAAATTCTCCCAACCTCAAGGTAGTGGGACGAGCCGGTGTCGGGGTGGACAACGTGGACGTCGACGCAGCAAGCAAAGCGGGGATCGTCGTCATGAACACCCCTGGTGGAAATACCATCTCCACGGCGGAATTAACTTTTGCCATGCTGATGTCACTCGCTCGGAAGATTCCTCAGGCTCATATGTCAATGGCTCAAGGAGAATGGAACCGCAAGGCGTTTCAGGGGACTGAACTGTTCGGCAAAAGTTTGGGCGTATTGGGGCTTGGCAGAATAGGCGGTGAAGTGGCTAAACGAGCCCGTGCCTTCGGGATGAGTGTGCTAGCTTACGATCCCTACCTTTCACCAGCACGAGCCAAAGCCATGGATGTCGAAGTGGCTACCCTCGATCAAATTTACGCTCATGCCGACTTCATCACGGTGCACATGCCCATGACCGATGAGACACGTGCCATGGTGAATCGGGAAGCATTTGCCAAGATGAAACCAGGGGTTCGCCTGCTTAATTGCGCACGTGGAGGCATTGTCCACGAACTTGATCTGGTTCAAGCTATCAAGGACGGCATCGTGGCAGGAGCGGCCATGGATGTATACGAGACCGAGCCTCTGGACAAAGATCATCCCTTTAGAAGTATCCCTGAAATAGTCACCACGCCCCACCTGGGAGCCAGCACGCGCGAAGCGCAGCAAAATGTAGGGATCGAAATAGCGGAATCCATCAGCACCTATCTGCTCACCGGCGCCATTCAGAATGCCGTCAACATGCCCAGCCTGGACGCCAAGACCTACGAAAAGGTCAAACCATACCTGACCCTGGGGCAGAAACTCGGTCGGCTGGTATCTCAATTAGCCCCTCAGCAAAATGACAGACTCGTGATCACTTTCGGAGGTAAGGCCACGGATGTTCCCTTTGACCCTATCGCCAGGTTTGTGCTGACCGGGTTCTTGGCTAATGCAGGGGGTAACAATGTGAATCAGATCAATGCCAAAGCGATGGCCGATTCTCTTGGTATTGTCGTGGAGCAAGTACAGTCCAATGAAGCCACTGATTTCATTGAATGGCTTCATGTCGCGGCTTACAAGGGCAGTGAAAAAACCTCGGCTGGTGGCACCTTTTTTGGGGCACAGATGAACCCGCGAATTGTGCGCCTTAACGGCCAATCGGTTGAAATCGATCCTAACGGCGTGGTTTGCTTGATTACCAATCAGGATAGACCTGGGATAGTGGGGCATCTGGGTACCACATTGGCAAAGCAACAGATCAACATTGCCAACATGAGCCTTCATCGGGATCGCGAGGGAGGCAAGGCTCTCACCGTGCTCAACCTCGATAGCATCCCAAGCGAACAGGCCCTGGATCAAATCCGGAGTGATCAAGCCATCAGCAGTATCCGAATCGTCAAACTTTGATGAACTGGCCTCCTAAGATTTTGGGAAAAGCTCTCCCAGGAGTGATCCTGCTGTCATGGTGCCATAGCATGATAGCAGCCGTCGTCCCTATCGACGATTTCTTCAAGGACATGATCGTTGCCAGGGGTAAGGGGTTTGAAATCAGTCGCTCAGAATTGGACAAAGCCATCATCACGACCAAAGCAAATCGGGCTGGACAGGGTATTCCCCTGAGAAGACAGGAAGTGGTTACCATGGAGTCGCAGATCCTGGATAAAATGATCACAACCAGGCTGCTGTTGCTAAAATCAACTGAGAAGCAACAAAAACGCGGCGAACAACAAGCGGCTGCTCTCCTTAGCAAGATGGCTGCTCAGCATCCAACTCGAGAAGCTTTCGAACAAGCCCTCATGGTAACAGGCATGTCCTTGCCCTATTTTGAGGAACAAATTAAAGAACAATCTACCGTTAAGATTGTCATCGATGATGACCTCAAGGAAGGCTATCTGATTCCAGACGCAGCAGCTCGGCAGTATTACCAGGAGAATCAGGCTTCCTTTACCATTCCAGATCGAGCCCGGGTGGCCCATCTGGTCATCCCTTTGGCTGACACGACATCAGGAAAAGCTGTGAGTGAAGATCTCAGGAAATCACTCATCCAGGAGGTCGCAATCATCCGCAATCAACTGGTGGCAGGTAAATCTTTGGAGCGCCTGGCAGAAACCCCTACAATGAAGGCCGCCCAAGCAGTGGGGCGGGAGTTCATGATGGCGCGTGGCACCGGAGCCAACAAACTTGAGGAAGCCCTTTTTGCTCTTGATGAAGGAGGAGTCACCCAGGTGATTGAACACGCCAAAAGCCTCCACCTCATCCAGTTAATCGAATTGTTTCCATCGATGGTCCAACCTTATGAGGAAGTGGCTTCATCCATTCGCGAGCAACTGGAATTGCAGCATGTGGAATCTCTTTTACCCACTTACCTGGCTGACTTGAAGAAGGAAGCCAATATCGAAATCCTGCTCAACCCATAATCGACTGAAGCCACCAGGACAGGGACTCCTGAGTCGCAAACAAAGATAACGGCTGATGCCTACCTACTACCAGTGCGAACGCTGTACGGCCTGCTGCCGCTGGCCAGGCCAAGTTCGCTTGAACGAGAGTGAAATCACGGCTATTGCCGCTTACCTCGATATTTCAGAGGAGGTATTTATCCAAACCTACACGCGCCTGAATGCCAATCGAAGTGGGCTGGCATTGAAGGATCATGATGACGAGTCGTGTATCTTTCTGGAAGGAGAGGATTGCAAGATTCAACCCGTCAAACCTAATCAGTGCCGAGCCTTCCCGAATTTGTGGAACTTTCCAGGGTTTGAGAAGGTCTGCCATGCCAAACCTGTCCAAGTGAGTGAGGAAACCTTCCGCACCCTCTGCACAGCGCCTGATACGTGAGGCCGTTGGGCCTCATGTCAGGCTCCTCACCCGTTCCGGCTAGGATGGCCTGAGGCTATAGTCTTGACCGGAGTATTTATTTTAGTAATAGTATCTAACAATCAATAGATTTACGGAATATTTATACCATGCACTGGCTCAATTATCATCACCTGAAATACTTTTGGATTGTGGCGCAGGAGGGATCTTTTAGCCGTGCCAGCAAAACACTGAATTTAACCCAACCCACTCTTTCCAAACAAATTAAGTCCCTCGAAGAGTTTCTCGGAGAACCCCTCTTCGAGCGCAAGGGTTCGGGGTTGGAATTGACTGATGCAGGTAATCTAGCGATGGACTACGCCAATGACATATACCGTCTAGGCGATGAATTTCTCAGCAATCTGAAAACACATGGGAGTAGCAAGCCAAAAAGGCTTCGAGTCGGGGCATCAGATGCCCTCCCCAAGTTAGTATGCCACAGCATCCTCCAACCCATACTAGCCCTGACACCGCCGGTGGTTCTTCGGTGCGAAGAGGGACCCACTGATCGATTGCTTGCCGATTTGTCTTTGAAACAGCTGGATCTAGTGCTGACCGACGCCCCTGTATCGGGGGATGTCACCGTTAAGGCGTTTAACCACCATCTGGGTGATTGCGGGGTCTCATTCTTTGCGACCTCCCAGATCCGCGCTACGCTGACTGAAAAATTTCCCGATAACATGGAAGGCAAAAAACTTCTTTTACCTTCTTTGAATACGACCTTACGTCGACTGCTTGACCCGTGGATCAAAGGATTTAAACATCCCGCACAGATTGTTGCTGAATTTGATGACAGCGCATTGATGAAAGTATTTGGCCGGGAAAGCGCAGGGATTTTTCCTGCTCCATCAGTCGTCGCAGAAGCCATTTGCCGAGAGTATGATGTGGTTGAAATTGGCACCCTTCAGCACATACGAGTCCCCTTCTATGCTGTGACCATTGAGAGAAAACTCAACCACCCTATTGTGATGCAGCTAGTCGAAAGGGCCAGAAAAACTCTCTTCCAAAATCAGAGTCCCTGAGGATGAGTCTTACCACCCAGGTAAAACTTAAGATCCTCCAACAAAAGGTAAGCCACTGGCACCAGCAGTAAGGAAATAGCTGTGGCGAACAAAACCCCGAAGGCAAGCGAGATGGCCATGGGAATGAGGAATTGTGCCTGAACGCTTTTTTCCAGAATCAAGGGCATGAGTCCAAAAAAAGTGGTCAATGATGTCAGGAGTATGGGCCTAAATCGAGCGACCCCAGCTTGCAGCACAGCCTCACTTAAAGCCATTCCCTCCTCGCGCTTACGATTGATGTAAACCACCAGCACCAGGTTGTCGTTCACCACCACCCCTGAAAGTGCGACAATCCCAAACATGGAAAGTATTGTCAGGTCCATCCCCATCACGATGTGGCCTAACACAGCGCCAATCAGCCCGAAAGGAATAGCCGACATGACAATCAAAGGTTGGGTGTAGGATCGAAACGGTATCGCAAGCAGTGCGTAGATGATCACAAGGGCCAAGGGATAACCCGAAGCGATTCCCATCATCGTCTCCTGCTGTTCACGTCGTTCTCCTTCCCAGGCAAAGCGCAAACCGGGATATTTGGCAGCCAAGCGCGGGATTCCATCTCGGTTCAAGGCCTGGATGATTTCTGTCGTGTTGCCTTGGGTCAGATCCACCTCAGCGAGGACATTGACCGCCCGTTGCCGATCCACCCGCTGGATGGATGAAAACCCATTACCAAAAGTGAGATCTGCCACCTCACTTAAGGGGACTTCTCTACCATCAGGAGTCCGAACAAGCATGTGCTGCAATGTGCTGAGGCGACGTCTTGCTTGTTCGGGATAGCGAACCAAAACCCTCATGTCATCGCGACCTCGCTGAATGCGCTGAACCTCCTCGCCGTAAAATGCCTGCCGAATTTGACGCCCAAGCGCCGCCTGGGTCAGGCCCAGCAACTCGCCTCTTGGTTTGATCCGCAGTTGGATTTCTTGTTTACCCTGCTTAAAGGTATCACTGATGTCCTGCACTCCCGGATATTGGTTCAGGATTGCCTTGAGATCATTGCCCGCTGCCTGAAGGGTATCAAAATCCTTTCCCATAATCTGCAGGTTGATTGGCTCACCTGCCGAAAAAATCGAGGCGGTGAACTTGAGGCTCTCAGCACCTGCGATCACACCCGTTTCTTCTCGCCAGGCATTTGCCAGCTCGTAACTGCTGATCCCGGGTCTTGATTCTGAAGCAGCTAATTCAATGTGCACTTCACCCAAGTGAGCATTGGATACATTAGGCACGAACTTCCCAGCACCTTCTTGTTGAGTCTTGAGAAAAGGTTGTTGCCCCACTGAGGCTAGAGCATGATGAAAGACTCCTCTGGCATCGGTGATGGCCAGGCTTTGGTCTATTTTTTCACCCAATCGCATGGCACTAGATTCCAGAGCCTTGACTGCTCTGCGTGTCTCATCGACTGAAGTCCCTTCTGGCATGTTAAGGATGGCCGCAAGATTATCGCCCTCTACGGGAGGGAAAAATTGAAAACGCACCCACCCCCCGCCCATGAGTCCAAGGGTGAGCAAAAAGACACCTAACCCGCAGCAAAGGGTGAAGTAGCGCCAACGAATCGCCTTCTGCAAAACGGGCGTGTAGAAACTATCGACCCATTGTTCCAGTTGGTGACTGAAGAGAGCTTGAACCCTGCTCCAAGCGCCACCCTTGCGATGGGCTCGCTCCGCGCCGGAGTCAGCCTGATTTTGGGTGGTAGAGCCTCTTCGATGACTGAGGTGGCAAGGCAAGACTAGGAGTGACTCGACCAATGAAAAAAGAAGTGTCGGAATCACAACTAAAGGAATCCCTCGCATGATTTTCCCTGTGTTGCCAGGCACCATGACCAAAGGCAGGAAGGCTGCCACAGTAGTCAAGACGGCAAAAGTCACTGGCTTGCCGACTTCTTGAGCACCCCGAATGGCTGCCAGCAGCGAAAACCCTTCTCTTTGCTGGTGCGCGTGAATGTTTTCGCTCACCACAATGGCATCATCCACAACAATACCAAGCACCAGAATGAACGCAAAGAGTGAGAGTAGGTTGATGCTGACCCCCATGATAGGCATCAGCCATAAGGTACCGAGAAAGGAAACAAAAAGGCCAAGGCTCACCCAAGCTGCCAGATCCAACCTCAAAAACAGTGCGAGGATGGCAAAGACAAGCACCAATCCGAAAAATCCGTTCTTGATCAAAAGATCCTGGCGGCTTCTTAGATAGGAAGCGTCGTCTTGCCAAGTGGTCATCTGAATGCCAGCTGGGAGGCTTGCTTGTTTGCTGGCCACGTAGGACTGCACCTCTGAGGAAATGCTCAATGCATTTTGGTTACCTACCCGGAATACCTGAATCATGACGGCTGGTTTGCCATCAAAGAGCGCTTCCTGATCGGACTCTCTGAAACCATCTATGACTGTGCACACATCCTTGACCAGCACGCGTGTTCCATCACTCCGTGTCATCAGAACAATTTCCTCGAAGTCTTCCCCGACATATGCCTGATGAATGGAACGAAGGAGGATTTCTCCCCCACTGGTCCGCATGGAACCTCCTGGTAGGTCCACTGAAGACTGTCCTACCGCAGAAGCCACGGCATCAAAAGTTAGCCCGTGTTCGCGCAGCGCACTTGGAGATACCTCAATAGCGATCTCGTAGGGCCGTGCATTGCCTAAACGAACACGGGTAATGCCTTCCATGGCCGTCAAATCATCCCTGACCTGCTCTGCAAAACGTCGTAGAGCATGTTCCCCTACCTCTCCTGCCACAGCCACATTGATGACTTGTTTTTCGACAACAATTTCCTCAATCACAGGACGTTCAGCAAGAGTCGGAAAGGTGTCGATGGCACCCACAGCAGATTTGATCTCATCGAGTGCCTTGGTCAAATCAGTACCGGGAAGCAACTCCGCTCGGGTTGTTCCTAGCCCCTCTGATGCGGTCGAGAGGATTTTTTTGATGCCTTCAATTCCCTCAATGGCTTCCTCGATCTTAATGCAAATCCCCTCCTCCACCTCGGCTGGAGCGGCCCCTAAGTAAACCACACTGACCGAGATCATGTCAGAGCTAACCGTAGGAAAAACCTCTCGCTTGTTTTTCCAGAGCCCACTCACACCGGCCACGATGATCCCGACAACCAGGAGGTTGGCAGCCACGTTGTTCCTAGCAAACCAGGCAATCAAACCATTCATGGTGAAGTTGATTGAGTGATTGCAACAGGTGTGACCTGAGCCCCGTCAAATGGGATTTGATTGAACATACGCGCGATGCGGTCGCCATCATCGAGCCCAAGGTAAACGATGACTTCATCGTTCATCCCCTGAACCCACTCGACGGATTGCATCAACACGGTCTCATCCTCTTGGATAACTCCGATCTGCTGATTAGGTCCGATGGCAGATCTTGGAACGCGCACCGCTTGCGGCCAATATCGACCTTGAATGTCTGCCTCCACATAGACTCCTGGAAGTGGGTTCAAGGCCGAAGGATTCCCTGTGGGCTTGGCACCCTGATTGTGCTCCAGAAAACCGATGAGGTGGGTCACGCTGGTTTTCTCATCAATCACCCCACTGAGACGGGTGGCAGAGGCTGACCATTGAGTCAGCTGACCCGCAATCGAGGCTCGTAACTGAATGCTTAAAGGCTGCAGAACTGTTTGGCCTGGTAGCCGCCACTCATCTGGCAGGAGGGCGAGATCGGCCAAAGACACGGGAAGGCGTATTTCATAATGTTGGTCATCATAAATAGTGGCCACAGCCTCTCCGCGTCGGATAAATTGACCCTCTCCTACCCATTCTTCCCTTACTTTACCTGAAAAAGGTGCCCTAATAGTTGTTTTCGCAAGATCCTTCGCAGCCTTGGACTGAGTCGCCAAACTAGCGTCAAGTGATGCTTTGGCTTCCTCGACTTGAGGCTCCTTGAACATCAACCTTGTGGGTTCAGTCGCAACCATAGCTCCAAATGCTTCCCAATCGCCCTTGGCTATCTGCGACGCTGCACTGGCCTGCTCCCATCTCAGCTTGGCTGCTGCCACCTCGGCATCAGCTCGTGCTAAAGCTTGCTGGTAATCGGTCGAATCGATCCTTAGGAGTGCGTCTCCTTTTTGAAAGTGGCCACCGTTTTTCAGGGCGGGAGAGATTTCGACAATCACTCCCTCGACCTGGCTGGAAAGAGTGATCTGATTCTGGGAAACAAGATTCCCCTGGCTTCGAACGTGAGCATGCTGCCCCTCAGCTCGCACTTCAATAACCTCCAGGGACGTCACAATGGGCGGGGCAACCTGAGGTAAGGTTTCCCGACCTTTCCATATCATCAGCCCAGTTAAAAGGGCACAAATAGATAAAATCAAAAAACTAACTAACCCTTGTCCGGCTCTCATGGTTCGGTCCCTTGAAAAATGTTTGACGCCATAGCTGTATCACAACGCTCTGCTGTGAATTCCTTCCAGCCTCCACCCAAAGCTACCAGAAGATCTATTCGATTCTGAAAGATCATACGTCTTGTCTCATTGAGTTTCATCTGATCGGCCAGAAGCCTCTGGCGAGCCTGCACAACCTGTCGCATACGCCACAGTCCCTTGGCGAATTTACTCTGCGCCTGCTGGTCGTTACGTTTTGTGATGGTCAACATTTCATGGCTTTGAATCACCTGCTCACGTAGCCAGACATCGGCTTGGAGGGCAATTTCAACCTCGCGAAAAGCCTCAAGCATGCGGGCATGATAGGAAGCCAATACCTCCTGGTGGTTTGCCTTCGCCTTGGCAATACCACCACGGATCCGGCCTCGATCCAAAATGGGTTGAGTCAGGTTGCCAGCCAGGGACCAAACGCCAAATTGAGAGTCGACCACCTCTTGCAGGGCGGGAGAACTGGTGCCTGCGGCCCCCGTCAGACTCAAACGCGGCAACAGTTCCTTGCTGCTAGCCCGAAGACTGTAAAGCGCCTGCTCGACTCGAGCTTGGGCAGCCAGCAAATCAGGCCTTCGATTGAGCAATGCCGACGGCAGCCCCGCTGGAATGGGGTCTAGATTGTCTGGAAGTTGCCCAACCGGCTCCCAGGTGCCATCAGGGAATTCACCTACCAGAGTTTGTAGGATTCGCTTACTCACCTCATGCTGGCGCCGGCGCTCAGATACTTCCCTGCGCGCTGCGAGCCAGTCTGTCTGCATTTGATCCAAATCCACCAACGACTCCAGTCCCTGACTGTAGCGGTCCTTAACCCTAGAGACAACCAATGCGTAATGCTCAGCTGTCTGCTTTGCCAGCTGCCATTGTGCCACATCAGTGATGGCATCAGCCCAGGCTTTGGCAATTTGGGCCGCCAGGGACATCAGGTAATATTCCCAATCCTTCTGAGCTGCAGTGTAGGCCTCACGATCGCGTTGCTTGATAGCGCGTATCCGACCCCAGAGATCTAATTCCCACGTGGTTGATAACCCCAGACCGCTTGATCTGAACTGAGTGCTGAGAACATCCTGTTCGGATCCTGGGATAGGCAGGCCTATGAAGTTTTGCTTTGTCGTGGCTTGATTCAAGCTCAACTCTGCCTGAGGCAAAAACCCACTTTTAGATTCTCGCCACTGAGCAAAAGCCCTATCTAGCCTAGCCTGAGCTACATCGACATTGGGGCTTTTGCTTAAGCCCTGTTCGATGAGCAGGCGAAGGGGCTCAGGAAAAAGTTCGTCTGGTAAAGTTTTTCCTAATGAGTCAACAGGAAGATCGCTCCCTTCCAGACTCCAATTTGAGGCTACCTCGACGGGCGGGAGCTCCTTCGGATCAATTGAAGTTGATTTGCAGCCCGAAAGACCAGCAAGCAATATTAGAAAGCAATGGGATAATGGTCGAATCATTCAATTCCAGAAAACATCTCATTTGGGGATTTACTCAATACCCCAATGGGACAATCAAGATTCAAGCAGTGTTCTTTCAAATCAAGCAGATAAATGCCTAAACAATCAAGCGTGCCATTTTGCGACTAGTGCAGTGAGCCACGGTGTGCCGTTTTGGCGCACGCATAGTGCAGCTCACGCAGCTATCAGCATTGGAAATTTCCTTTATTTGTTCTCCTATAACCACTTATGAGTTTTTTTAAAAGTGGTATCGTTCATGCTCAGAGAAGTCAGTCATAGAAAGTTAAGTCATGTCCAAAGTATTAGGAATCGATCTAGGCACAACCAATTCATGCATGTGCGTGATGGACGGAGGTGACCCACTGGTCCTCGAAAATTCAGAAGGTAAGCGTACCACACCTTCGGTCGTCGCTTTCAGTAAATCAGGGGAACGTTTGGTTGGGGATGCAGCCAAGCGCCAGGCTGTCACCAACCCAAAAAATACCATTTATTCGGTGAAACGTTTCATGGGACGTAAATTCGATGAGGTTGAAGAAGAGCTTCGTCGAATCCCATACAAAGTTGCTAAAGCCAGTAATGGAGACGTGGCAGTTGAGGTGGAGGTGAATGGTGAAACCAAACAATACAGTCCTCCTGAGATCTCAGCTATGATCCTCTCCAAGCTCAAGGCTGACGCCGAGAGCCGGTTGGGTGAGACCATCACGCAAGCCGTCATCACAGTTCCCGCCTACTTCAATGACACCCAGCGTCAGGCCACCAAGGACGCCGGTAAAATTGCTGGACTCGAAGTGCTGCGCATCATCAACGAACCCACCGCGGCATCCCTTGCTTACGGTTTGGATAAAAAATCGGATGAGAAAATTGCCGTCTATGATTTGGGCGGAGGCACTTTTGATATCTCCGTTCTCGAGATCGGGGATGGGGTGTTTGAGGTCAAGGCCACCAATGGTGATACCCATCTTGGTGGTGATGATTGGGATAATGCGATCATGGATTGGATTCTGGATACTTTTAAATCAGACTCCGGAATCGACCTGCGTAGCCAGTCCGACGCCCTACAGCGCATCAAAGAAGAGGCTGAAAAAGCCAAAATTGCGCTCTCTAGTTCTCAGGAATACGAAATCAATCTTCCCTTTGTCACGGCAGATGCCACAGGTCCCAAGCACATCAGCCTAAAGCTAACCCGTTCCAAGCTGGAGCAACTTTGTGATCAGCTTTTCCAGCGCACCATTCAGCCTACCAAGGATTGTCTGGATGATGCCGAACTCAGCCTCAACGAAATTAATGAGTTAGTGCTAGTCGGCGGCATGACGCGCATGCCCAAGGTAGTCGAAACAGCTCACAGTCTGGTCAACAAAAAGCCCAACCAAGGGGTCAATCCAGATGAGGTCGTAGCTATAGGAGCAGCCATTCAGGGCGGGGTTCTGAAAGGCGACGTCAAGGATGTGTTACTCCTTGATGTGACACCTCTCTCGCTCGGTATTGAAACGCTAGGTGGGGTTTTCACCAGACTGATCGAAAGAAACACAACCATCCCGACGCGCAAGTCGGAGATTTTCTCCACCGCGGCTGACAACCAGCCCGGGGTGGAAGTCCATGTGCTTCAAGGAGAGCGTCAGTTTGCCAAGGATAACAAATCTGTCGGTCGATTCCAGTTGACCGATATCCCGCCGGCGCCACGCGGGACGCCTCAGATCGAAGTCACCTTCGACATTGATACCAATGGTATTCTCAACGTGAGCGCCAAAGACCTTGGCACTGGTAAGGAACAGAAAATCACCATCACAGCTAGCAGTGGGCTATCGGAGGAAGAGGTCGAAAAAATGAAAGCAGATGCGGAAGCCAATGCCGATGAGGATCGGAAACGTCGCGAATCAGTGGAGGCTCGCAATCAGGCTGACAACACGCTTTACCAGTCCGAAAAATTCCTTAAAGAAAACGGCGACAAGCTCCCTGAGGATCAAAAGAAAGATCTTGAGGGTGCTACAGGGAAACTCCAGGAAGCTCTCAAATCTGAGGATCCCGAACAGATCAAGGAGGCCAATGAGTCCTTGACTCAAATCTGGCAGAAAGTGAGCACTGAGCTCTACCAAAAGGCAGCCGCACAAGGTGAGCAAGGCAAGCCGCAGGGAGAGGATGCGGCTCAAGGTGAATCATCAGCATCCTCCAAGGATAGCAAAGATGATGACACGATCATCGATGCTGAAGTGGTCGATGAGAAGAAGGACTGATCTAGCAACTGTTTTTTAAAATGGTGCCAGGCGAGTGTCTGGGACCAATACTCAAACCAACACAAAAACATCATCATATTATGGCACTAAAAGTAAAACCCCTCGGCGACCGCGTTCTCGTGGAAGCTGTGGAAGAAAAGGAAGTCAAACAGGGCGGTATCATCATCCCTGACTCTGCAAAGGAAAAACCCTCAGAAGCCAAAGTGGTCGCACTGGGCACCGGCAAGCATGACGACAGCGGCAAGAAGATTGCCTTCGAAGTCAAGGTCGGGGACATCGTGCTGGCTAGCAAGTATGGCGGCACCGAGATCAAGGTCGACGGCAAGGAATACAAAATCCTCAACTCCGACGACATCCTGGCCGTGCTCGGCTAGGACGCGGTTCCCACAAAACACTGAAATAGTTAGTTAGAAAGCAAAGAAAATATATGGCAGCAAAACAACTCGAATTCGACGAAAGCGCGCGTCACGCGCTCCTGGCGGGTGTCTCCAAACTCGCCAGAGCCGTGAAGGCAACCCTCGGGCCCAAGGGCCGCAATGTGGTTCTGGACAAAAAGTTCGGTTCTCCAACCGTCACCAAGGACGGCGTCACCGTCGCCAAGGAAATTGAATTGGAAGATCCCTATGAAAACATGGGTGCCCAAATGGTGCGTGAAGTGGCCAGCAAAACCAGTGATTCGGCTGGCGATGGCACCACCACAGCTACCGTATTGGCTGAGGCCATCTACCGCGAAGGCCTGAAGTATGTGACCTCCGGAGCCAACCCTATTGGCATTCAGCGTGGTATCAACAAGGCTGTTGATGCCGCCGTTGGTCAGCTGGCCAAGATCGCCAAGAAGGTCAAAGATAAAGAAGAGATCAAGCAGGTTGCAACCGTCTCTGCTAACTGGGATGCCACCATCGGTGAAATCATCGCTGACGCCATGGACAAAGTGGGTAAGGATGGAACCATCACTGTCGAAGAGGCCAAATCTATCGAGACCACCTTGGATGTGGTCGAAGGTATGCAATTCGACAAGGGTTATCTCTCCCCTTACTTCGTTACCGACAGCGATTCAATGGAATGTCGCCTGAGCGATCCTTACATCCTGATCTTCGAAAAGAAAATTAGCAATCTGAAGGATCTACTCCCAGTGCTCGAGAAGGTGGCCAAACTTGGCAAGCCGCTCATGATCATCGCTGAAGATGTTGAAGGTGAAGCCTTGGCTACCCTCGTGGTCAACAAGCTCCGAGGCACCCTGAACATTTGTGCCGTCAAGGCTCCTGGCTTTGGTGATCGTCGTAAGGCTATGCTTGAAGACATCGCCATCCTGACCGGCGGTCGCTGCATCACTGAAGACCTTGGCATCAAGCTTGAAAACATCACCGTGGATGACCTGGGCCAGGCGAAATCGGTTGTCGTTGACAAGGAAAACACCACCATTGTTGAAGGTGCTGGAAAATCCTCTGACATCCAGGGTCGTGTGAATCAGATTCGTCGTCAGATCGAGGAAACCACCTCCGATTACGATCGCGAAAAGCTCCAAGAACGTTTGGCCAAATTGGCTGGCGGTGTTGCCGTCATCAACGTAGGTGCTGCCACTGAAACCGAAATGAAGGAGAAGAAGGCTCGCGTTGAGGATGCCCTGCATGCCACACGTGCAGCAGTGGAAGAAGGCATCGTTCCTGGCGGTGGCGTTGCGCTCTTGCGCACCCTTCCTGCCATTGAGAAATGTGAAGGTGCCAATGATGACGAGAACATCGGCATCAGCATTGTTCGCCGCTCAGTCGAAGAACCCCTGCGTGCCCTGGCAGCCAACGCTGGTGAAGAAGGGTCCCTGATTGTTCAGGAAGTCAAGCGCTCCAAGGGAACCTACGGCTACAACGTGGCCACCGGTGAGTATTGCGACTTGGTTAAGGCCGGTGTGGTGGATCCAAAGAAGGTGACCCGCACAGCCCTGCAAAACGCCGGTTCTATCTCTGGCTTATTGCTTACCACCGAGGCGCTGATCACCGAAATCCCCGAGAAGGAAGCACCTGCACCTGCAGGGGGCCATCACGGGCCTGGCATGGATTACTAAGATTCATCCCAACCTTTGCTCAAGAGGCCGACTCGGATCCGAGTCGGCCTCTTTTTTGAGTCTCTAGCTGCTTCCGGAGGGCCGGAAGTGGGTCAAGATTTGCGGCGCCATCGCCGCAGAAGTCTAAGCGCATTGCCAATGACAACTAAATCAGATAGAGCCATGGTAGCGGCACACACCATGGGATGAAGCCATCCTAGCATAGCAAGGGGAATGGCCAGGATGTTGTAGAAAAATGCCCAAAATAAATTTTGGCGTATGGTCGAAAGGGTTGCGGCGGCAAGATGAAAGGCTTGCGGAAGCACTTCAATGCCCGAACCGAGCAAAGTCATATCCGAGGCAGCCCGGGACAGGTCGGAGGCCTGACTCACCGAAATACCGAGATGGGCCTGTCGCAGCACCGGAGCGTCATTCATGCCATCCCCAACAAACGCCACCCTTCGGCCCGCATCTTGCAGTCTTTTCAGAGCCGCGACCTTATCCTCGGGCTTGAGACCCCCGTGGACATGGGATGAATCCAAACCCAGCAGCTTACCTACTTCCATGGCTGAAGTGGGGCGATCGCCACTCATCAAGTGCACTTCGTAACCCTCGCTCTGTAATTGATCGATGACCTGATGAGCCTCTGGCCTGATGGCATCATTCAGAGCAACCACCATGCAAAGAGAGTCACCAAGGGCCAGCCCTAACATCGTGGCTCCCTGCGAGTCAAAGTGCTTAATAAAAGCCTGTGCTTTGGCCTCAAATAAAACCTTCTTCTCAGCCAACCATTCTAGCGAGCCCAGTCGATAAACACCAGCAGGCAGCCCTTTGGTGGCGGCCCCCAAAGCAGCCTCAAGGCCCATGCCAGCGTATTCGGCAATATCGTCGAATGTGACTGCAGTGCTTTGGTCTGCCATCTCGCGATCGATAAGCGCTCGACTCAGTGGATGGTGACTTTGCACTCCCATAAGGTGTGTCATCCACTTGGCATCAGTTTCGGTGAGCTGACATCCCGAAACCATGTGTCTTGCGATCACTTGTGGCATGCCCTGAGTCAAGGTGCCAGTTTTGTCAAACACCACAGTATCCAGCAACCCCACTGCCTCAAGCGCCTTACCTCCTTGAACCATGATGCCCCATGAAGCATAAACACGAACCCCTGCCATGATGGCGACTGGTGTGGCCAAGCCCATGGCACAAGGGCAAGCGATCATCAGGACTGCCATACCGCAAACAATCCCAGCCGTCCAAGATGTCTCAAAAACCAACGGTTCCCAAGTAAACGGTGCCAATTCTTGGGAAATACTCGTCATCAGCCCGGGCATCAGCCCCCAAGCTAGGACTGTCATCAAGGCAACCCACATCACAATAGGCACAAAAACCGCGCTGATTCGTTCCACTTTTGCCTGTATCTTGGCACGCTCGCTTTCGGCTTTTTCAACCTGCCTGACAATTGCTGCCAAGGCGGTTTTTTTGCCTGTCCCAGTCACCCGTACCTTCAAGCGGCCGTGGGTATTGTGCGTGGCTGCGTAGACGGTCGACCCGCTTGCCTTGTTCACTGGTCTGAATTCCCCGGTCAACATGGATTCATCGACCTGGCTGGTACCTTCGACAATCACACCATCGGTAGGAATTTTTTCGCCGGGCTGAATCATCACCTGATCGCCCGGCTCCAAATCGCTAACAGGAATCACGCGTGGACCCTGATTGGGCAACAGGATCGTCGCCATTTGAGGCAGCCAGCGGTGAAGGGCTTTCAACCCAATATCTAACCGCGCATGGAGGCGTTCTTCGATCCAATGTCCCAAGCTGATCAGCGTGATGACACCCACTGTTTCCAGCCAAAATAGATGCATCAACCGATCACTCACCAAGCCCCAAAGGCTGAGTAAAAAAGAAGCGCTGCAGCCCATGGCAACCAGCATATCCATGCCTGGACGTCTGGCACGCAGCTGATGCCAAGCTCCCGTAAAGAAGAGTCTCCCAGGGATGCAGAGAACACCCAGTGCCAGAATGCCTCCCAACCAACGATGCACTTTTTCATAGGTCCCACGATCGACCCAGTGACTCAAAATAAGCAGAAGGAAAACTGGAAGTGCTGTCAGAAAACTACGGCCCCAAGGGCCTAAACTATCCAACCAAGAAGGATTTGCTTTGGATCCTGTGGCATCTAACTGCCATGTGGCAGAAAAGCCACGTTGACCCAGCGCTTGGCACAAATCTTTGACAGAGACCTCAGGTTTGCATTGAACCAACACATTTGCCGCGCTGAGATCAACCTCAACCGACAGGACGCCGGCATACTGGTTGAGAACCTCTCGAACTTGGCCAACACAATGTTGACAGTGCATCCCGTCAACCTTGAGTGAGGCAGTCCATGATTGATCATCACTCATCGTATGCGACTCTGGTGTTAGAGGCTTCGTCATCAAAAAGCCCAAGGGAATTGAAGCCGAACCCAATCGAATCCAAGCACCCTTCCCATGAGTATCGGCCAAAATCAGGATCGAAATGGAGTATGACTCACCTCATCGTCAGCATCATCCTCGAGCACCCTTCGTGGCTCAGGGGTGCCCAAAAGATGAACCCCTGCTTTGAGGAATGCCAAAGCTTCCTCCTGCCTGGTCAACGGCCCAGTCACCTTGAAGCGCATACCTTCAGGGGATTGTTCCCTGATTTTGAGAAAATCCTCAGGGCTCAAAGCTTCTGGCCTGACACCTCCAAGGAGTTCAATGGTGCCAGCACCTGATTCCCTCACTAATTCGATGGCTTGGGCGGTTTCCCTGTCGGTGAACATACCTTGGCAAAACACCACTTTGACTGGGCGAGTTTCTGCTGCCTCCACCACGTCACGCAGCTCGCGGAAAAGCAATTTAGGTTGTCCGTCCTTTAGGTGAATGGGGTTGATGACCAAAGCAATCTCTTCGGCTCCTAGGTCGATAGCCACTTCGGTCTCATAACGCTTAATATCGCTATCGGGCGCACCAAACGGAAAACCTACCACACAGCAGATCTTGACCGGGCTATCCTCCAATATCAAGGAGGCTAGAGTCAGCCTGCTGCTGTGCAGGGTGACAGCGTTGAGCCCCAGGTGAGCAGCCTCTTGGCACCTAAGCTTAATTTCCTCTCTGGAAGCATCGGGCTTGAGGAGGGTGTAATCCAGGTGCGCGGCTAGCTCTGAGGGCTGATGTGGGTGAGATCCCATTTCAAGTATGCTTGATCAGATCAGAAACCATTGCCCTCTCTTCGCGCAGTTCTGCGACGGTGGCATCAATCTTAGAACGACTGAAGGCATCTAGTTCCAGCCCCTGCACCACCTCAAGATGCTGGTCGCGACTACGCACGGGAAAAGAACTGATCAATCCCTCATCCACGCCATAACTTCCATCGGAACACACACAAACGCTGTGCCACTCGCCATGCAAGGTAGGGTTGATGATTGACCCTACTGTGTCCACCACTGCGTTCGCCGCACTGGCTGCACTGGAAGCGCCTCGAGCCTTGATGATCGCCGCTCCTCGCTGTTGCACTGTCGAAAGGAAGGTATTCTCCAACCAGGAGGCATCCTGGATGACTTCGCGCACCAAACGTCCCTGAATGCGGGCGTTCGTGAAATCGGGGTATTGGGTCGCTGAATGGTTCCCCCAGACTGCGAGATTGGTCACTTCTGTGATATCCACTCCAGCCTGTTTGGCCAACTGGGACTTGGCACGGTTCTCGTCAAGGCGCGTCATGGCGAACCAACGATCTTGAGGGATGTCGCGGGCATTGTTCATGGCAATCAAGCAATTAGTGTTGCAAGGATTACCCACGACCACTGTTCGAATATCTGCCGCAGCATTGCGTTGGATAGCCTGCCCCTGACCGATGAATATCTTGCCGTTGATGCCAAGCAAATCCTGGCGTTCCATACCCTGCTTGCGCGGAACACTACCTACCAGCAGAGCCCAATTGACGCCCTTAAACCCCTCATCAAGGCTTGAAGTGGCCACAATACCTTTGAGAAGCGGAAAAGCACAGTCATCTAGTTCCATACAGACACCTTCTAGAGCCGGCAGTGCCGGCTCGATTTCAAGAAGGTGCAGGATCACTGGCTGGTTAGGCCCGAACATGGCACCAGAGGCAATGCGAAATAACAAAGAGTAACCAATTTGACCAGCTGCACCAGTCACCGCGACTCGAATAGGGGAAACGTTCATGTTAGGAAATAGAATTTAGCTAAGCAGGTGGCCATTTGGCCACCGATGCATCGGAAGGACTTTAGGCCTCCCCCATCCTGCATGGCAAGCCCAAGCTCGGGTTGGGGGGGGGACTACCAAAAGGTTGGTTCAACACCCTTGAAAGGCGCGCCCACACCACGTCTTCATGGCATCCCACATTGAGGGATTCACCTCGTGCTTCACTTTTTCAAGCAGAACTGAGTCAAGAGCTGATTCTTGCCCGTATAAAGCATAGATCTGAGAGGCCAGGTTAGCAGCCTTTCGAATTCCCGAGGTTGGGGATAGGGAATCAGCCTGACCGTTGAGCAGAAGGTGAGGACGAGGAGCGCCCAGAGCTAGGATGAGTTCCAAGTCGCAATATTCCACTAACCCGGGCACAAAAAAGTACATGCCATGATGCTTTAAACCATTCTGCGCTAGGAGGTGTCGATAACGCACAGCACAGGCCATGGAAATAGCACCAGCCAGGGCATCCTCAAAGGCGAGTAGCCACTGAGCTCTCGTTGCCCCCATGCTCACACCCGCAGCAATCACTTGCTTTGCATTCACCTCTGGACGATTGCAGAGGTAATGAAAAGCCAGCCTGTCATCCCAGAGCATACGGCCCCAAAGGCTGCTTCCCTGCCAGAGAAATGTTTTAAACAGCGTGTGTTCGCCTTCTTGATCAAAATCTCCCCCGCTCTCCTGATCACGGCCATTGCGTTCTCCAAATCCGTAGGCATCAGCACATAAGACAGACCATCCCATTCGCAGGAAGCATTGAACGGGGGATTCTGGTGTATGCAGGTCTTCGAAAATTTCCTGCTTCCCCACGGCATATTCCCCACCATGCCAATGCAACCAAAGTATGGCTGGCCCGGGGTTGGATCCATCCCTTGGGCTTAAGAACCACGCAGGCATCCCGTGAGGTGTTCCATTATCAATCTTGATTTTTTGAGCCCAACCCAGAGCGTGAGACTCCTCTTTGAGGATGTCGCCTCCAACACGCGAGCCAAGCAATGGCAAGTGTCCGAGGCGAAGACTCAGCCCCTCCCTTAATGCTGAGCGACGCTGATCCCATTGTTCGAGGCCAGGACTCCAAGCCTCCAAGTCAACAATAGGTGGCTTCATAGTGCCGTGCGGCTCTCAAGGGCCTTTTCCGGTGGGTGGTAATCAGGATGACTGAACCCAAGGTGCGCATGCGGTTTCCATCCTTCGGCCCACTGAAACTGACATGACTGATGCCCCATGCGACGGGTCACATCCTCCATCCCCTGTATGTATGAGGACATACCCTGACTGACATCCAGCCAGCTTTGCTGACTTGCATGGGCCCGCAAAGCCTCACGCTTGCGCTCCATAAAGTCATTCACGTTGACATAGACAGCTCCCCTAACCTCCTGGCCAAACTGATCAATGAGTCCGTGAGGCATGGCATGGTAAATGGCCATGGGGAAGTCTTTGTGGTGAGATGGAGGTTCTGTGGCATAATTGGGCATGCCTCTGACAAAGGATGCGGTGACGGCCAGTCGGCAGGTGTTGATATGATCTTCCATGTAATCTGAAGGGTAGTGGGTTAGGAGGATGGAAGGTGCAACCTGTCGAATCACACTTGCCAGCCTTCGGATCAACCCGTCATCATAAAACACTTCAAGATCTCGTGTCAGAGAAGGATGCCACGTGGCGCCAAGTATCTTTGCTGCAGCCTTGGCTTCTTCCTTTCGGAGGGCAGCGGTTTGAGGACCATCGGTATTGAGACTCCCACAACAGCCATCAGCCAGACTCATGTAATGAGCCTCCCAGCCAGCTGATACCAAAGCCAACAAGGTGCCAGCCATCATGAATTCAATATCATCGGGATGAGCCCCGATCGCCATGACCTTACCCTGAGGGGCGTTCTTTGAATGGGATAAGTGCATGCAGGCGAGGAGTAGTTGGCTTCATGGACTGACTCATGTGAGGCGCACGGCTACCGGCTTCCCGATTTGAGCGGATCGATCGGCCGCAAAAAGTATCTGATGGGTGCGAAGGGCATCCTTGATATCGGTTAGAGGCATTGGGCGCTTCCTGGCAATTGCCTGGAAGAAAGCTTCGAACTGACTTCTGTAAGGATGGTCGGACACATCACCGCTATCCAGACACTTCATGGAAAGCTCGCTCCAACGCGACTTGTCCAATCCTCCGAGGAGATTGCTGTGAAGGCGATTGTCTAAAAGACTGCCTTCACTCCCTACTAGGTGCGTGTGGAAATAATAAGGCTGATGACAATCAATCACTGATGTCACCTTGCCGACACGCCCATCCCGGTAATGAAGTAAGGTGACACTAGTCGTGTCATACTCATAGGCCTTAAAATCCTTATGTTTCGAACCAGTCGAGAGGCTATGCACGCTCTGAACCTCGCTACCCATGCATAGTAACAACGCATCCAGAGCATGGCATCCAGCTGATAAAAGACTGCTGCCACCCGAGGCTTTGCGAGTATTCCAGCGATACTGTCCATACCAAGGCCCGATCCCATGATAATAGTCAACCTCACCGTAATGAACCTTTCCAAGCAGACCTTGATCAATAATGGACTTGGTTGTCAAAAATTGACTCGAGAAGCGGCACTCAAAGCAGACACAACAAAGCACACCTGCTTGGGTTACCGCCCGGTCAATGGCGACACAATCTTTCCAGCTCAACGCCATCGGCTTTTCCAGGATGATGTGTTTTCCCGCGCGAGCGGCTGCAACAGCATGCTCGCGATGCTGATTGGGGTAACTGCATATGGCAACCACATCAATCGTAGGATCCTTTAAAAGATCGCCTACTTTGTTGTAAGCTCGCATGGGGCTGCCATGCTTTTGCTCTAACTCCGCTTCATCTAAAGAGCGAGAAGAACAAACGGCTACTACTTGGGCAGCATGGGATGCCTGGATCGCTTCAATGTGAGCACCGGCTACCCAGCCATAACCAATGATACCAACCTTGAGTGTTTTCATGTCGAGTCAACGGGTGAAATGACACTTAACATGGACACCTCATATCAGGAAGTCCAGTCTGCAGCATGAGCTGGATGTGAATGATGCCTGGCGCTGAAGGTTCCAAGACACTACCTGTTGACGAGCTTTGCTTACCTCCACTAGCCTTGAGGCGCAGGAGATAAGGGTTAGCGGATGATCTATCGGATATGGCACCGATCATGCTCCCTAATAATCAAAACAAACCACTTCAAGGGAGGGAGTCAACATGGCAGAAAAATCAATTCAGGAGATCAGTAAGGAGCTGAGAGAATTGTTCGAAAAAGGTAAGTTGGCTTATGAGCGGAACAATTTGGAGTATGCCATCCAGCTTCAGGAAATGGTGTTGAAACAAGAACCAGGTTTTTACGAAGCCAGGGAAGCGCTCAGAGCCACACAGCTTAAGAAACAAGCCAATAAGAGTGGTTTTTTTCGCAAGATATTGGGGTCTGCGGGTAGTTCCCCTCAAATCGCCAAAGCCCAACTGGCCCTGCTCAACAGACCACTTGACGCACTCCCGCTTTGCGAAAGTGTCCTCAACACCAATCCCCACCACGGAGCAGCTCACAAAATCCTGGCAGCAGCTGCCATGAAGCTTGGGATGATTCGCACCGCGGTTCTGTCCCTTGAGATGGCTCATAAACAAAGTCCGGAGGACAAGGAGATCGGTCTTAGGCTCGGTGAGGCCCTGATCGCTTCCCGCAATACTTCGAGAGCCCAACAATTACTCAAGGAGCTCAAGGATGCCCATCCCCACGATGCGGAGATCCATCAAGCCTATAAAGATGCTTCAGCCAATCACACGCTCCAGGCAGGTCGTTACGACACTCTGGCCGACGGAAAAGGGTCCTACCGCGATGTCCTAAAGGACGAAGAGCAGGCCATACGCTTGGAACAGGACCAACGCGAGGTCAGGACAGAGGACATCGCCATGAGGATGATTGAGGAACAGATCCTCACCCTCGAATCTCAGCCTGACAATGTCAAGGCAATGCAAAAGGCAGCCGAGCTTTACACCCAGGTAGGAGATTACCCACAGGCCAGGGCCTATTATCAAAGGTTGATTGACCACGCAGAGGGAACGCCCGATCCCTTAATCCTTAAAGCATTTGATAACCTAAAGCTCAAGGAAATCGATCGTGAACTCGATTCACTGCAGGGCGAGGATGCGGCGAGCAACCAGCAGCGCGCCCATCAACAGGAGCAACGCAAGCAACTGGAGCTTGAGCAATGCCAACGGAGAGCCGATCAATACCCTAATGATCTGGCGATCAAATATGAGCTAGGACTGCTGCATTACCAATTAGGTCATTACCAAGAAGCGATCCCACTTTTCCAGAAATCTCAGGCCAACCCACACCTACGCATTCGCTCACTCCATCACCTTGGGAAAAGCTTTCTTCATCGGGGTATCGTGGACCTGGCTCTTCGCCCCATACAAACTGCCTTGGCTGAGTCAGTGGTCTTTGACGAGCAGAAGAAAGAGCTGCTTTATGACTTGGGGCTAATCCACGAAAAACTCGACCAAGCAGATGAATCCATCCAACAGTTCAAGGCTATCTACGAGGTGGACATTACTTTCCGTGATGTGGGCGAGCGCGTGGAGGCTCATTATTTGAAGTAGCAGGGAGCTTACCCAGAGCAAGGGTCCATCAAACAAGATCCTCGCCCACTCAGGAAAAGACCTTCCTAGGCTATTTCGTTGCATTCCGCATGGGGAGAGTTACTATGCATAAGCCTTCATGGACACTCAACCCCGTCAAGATTACGACTTGCCACCTTTATCGATGCACGCCTTGTTGCGATTAAGCCTGGCATGCGTCCTGATGACACTCAGCCCGCCCCAGAGCCAGGCTGATGCTTATGAGGATGCGATAGCACTCTATCTCTCCGGAGACTACCAGAAATCCCTGATCATCTGCGAGGATCAGCTCGCAGAGGCCGACTCCTTTAAGGAAAAGTGGTACTTGCTTGGCATCGATGCTGCCATGGCAACTGGAGCCTATCAGAAAGCGCAGGTGATTCTGGAGGATGGTTTGGAAGATAGGCGAGTGAGTGGCATCAAACTCTATCCTGCCGGGCATCGAGTTGCCCTGTTCAATCAGCAAGATCAGGCAGCAAAAGACTATCTGGAAAAAAGCGTGCCCTATATCAATAGTGTTCGCTACTCGAACGTCGCTGCTGACAGCCTTGCCTATCTCGGCAGAGCCGCCCTTAAACTTGAGGTCGACCCCAGGGTCGTGCTCGAAGTGTTCTACGATCCAGGGATGAAAGCGACCCCGCCCCTTCGAGAAGCTTTTCTCGCAGCGGCCGATCTTGCTTTGGAGAAGGAGGACTATGCAGTCGCCGAGTCCACAACCCAACAAGGACTGATCCATTTCCCCGAAGATGCGGACCTGCTTTACCGGTGGGCTCGAGCTCTGGCAGGTTCGGGCAATGACCAAATGGGGCCTACCCTGAATCGCGCCTTGGAATCAAACCCCCATCATGTTCCATCAATGCTCATGTTGGTCGATCACTCTATTGATGCCGAACAGAATGATCAGGCAATCGAAGTCCTCGATCGAATTCTGGAGGTTAATCCCAACCAACCCGAGGCTTGGGCTTATAAGGCGATCATGGCTCACCTTGATGGGAATAGTGAACTGGAAACCACCTGCAGAGAACGTGCCTTGAAGCACTACCAGAAGAACCCCGAGATCGACCACCTTATTGGTAAAAAATTATCGCAGAAATACCGCTTTAAGGAGGGCGCTACATATCAAGAGGCAGCTTTGGCATTAGAGCAGGCATTCCGCCCTGCGCAGCTCCAGCTGGCTCAAGACCTCCTGCGTCTTGGAGATGAGGCCCAGGGCTGGGCACTTGCTGATGATATCCACAATAAGGATGGCTACAATATCACGGCTTACAACCTGGTTCAGCTTAAGGAGGTGATCGATGGATTCAAATCCATGGAAAACGATGACTTCATCTTGCGCATGGACGCAGCCGAGGCTGCCATTTTTGGCAACCAGGTCATGGATCTGTTGATGGAGGCCAAGCAAACACTCCAGGAAAAGTATGAGGTTGAACTGGATCACCCTATCACCGTCGAAATGTTCCCAAACCAGAGCGATTTTGGTGTCAGGACTTTTGGCATGCCGCACAATCCAGGTTTCCTTGGCGTATGTTTTGGAGATGTCATCACGGCCAACAGCCCTTCATCGGCCATAGCTCATTCTTCGAATTGGAAGGCTGTATTGTGGCACGAGTTTTGCCATGTCATCACCCTCAACATGACCCACAACAAAATGCCACGGTGGTTGAGTGAGGGCATTTCTGTCTTCGAAGAGCTTGAACGCGACCCTTCCTGGGGACAGCACATGAATGCGGATTACCGCCAGCGCATCCTTCGAGGTTCGATGACACCAATCGATGAGCTCAGCGGTGCCTTCCTGAATGCAAACACCGATCAGGACATGCAATTCGCCTACTACCAGTCCTCTTTGGTGGTCGCCTTCATTGTCGAGCAGCATGGGCATGAGGCCCTGCGCCAAATCTTGCACGAACTGGGGCTTGGAACCCCTATCAACCAGGCGCTAGCCACCCACACCAAGGCACTGGACCTCTTGGATACGGAATTCCGCCAGTGGGCGAGCCAACGAGCCAAGGATCTAGCCCCCACCCTCAACTGGGACGAACCAGACCCAGACATTGTCCGGGGCCAAGCAATCGAAACACTACTGAAAGCCACCCCAAACAATTACTACCATCTCATGAGTGCAGCCCGTGAGTTTGCTGCCAAGCAGGATTGGGCTAAGGTCGTGGAAATCACTGACACCCTCATTGAGGCCTACCCTGAACACAGAGGCCTTGATGGGAGCCTCTATCTTGGATCCAGGGCTCACGCTGCGCTGGGGCATTTGGATAGGGAATGGGAGCTTCTCAAGGCACTTTGCCAGATTGATGGGGATATCCCCGATGCTTACCAGCGTCTGATGGAAATTGCAGCTTCTCGTCAGGACTGGGATAGCGTGGCAACAGCTGCAAGGAAGTTTCTGGCGGTGAACCCACTCACCCCCAAGCCCTATCAATCACTTGCCACGGCCCTGGAAGCACTCCAGGAAATCGAAGGCGCCATCGATGCGAGGCAAACCCTGATTAAACTCAATCCCCTTGATCCGGCTAAAGCTCATTACGACCTTGCTAGACTTTTGAAATCCACCAGCCCCGAGGCATCAAGAAAACATACCTTACTGGCCCTAGAGGAAGCCCCTCGTTATCAAGAGGCACAAAAGCTTCTCTTAGACCTAGTCGGAAAAGGAGCGCAGGGCCAAAGTGCCCCAAATCAACAAAAGTCATCCCCGCTGCCACAGCAGGATTCGACCATTGAACCGGAGGCCTGAGGTAGTCACTGCATGATTCTTCGACCATGGAATTGGGTTACAGAGCCGCAACATTACCTACCCTCAAGGGCTTGACTTACTTTCTAGTACTTGCGGTAGCCTGCTTCGAGCTTACCACCAAAGCTCAGTATGGGCGTTTCGATGAGACTCTCGAGGATACGCGCCGCGGTGTTCCTTCATGGGAATTAGATGCCTCCCAGCGGCATGATGTGTTCACCTTCGTTCGCATCCAATACCGTTCCTGGAGTGATGGTTATAGTCGATGGCGTCAGAAATGCATGATCGACTGGCCTGAAAGCGATCTTAATTTTTCCTATCGTCTCGAAGAATTGACCTCACTCAAAGTGGACCCCAATGGCAAGGTCATTCAACTTAACGATCCAGCACTCTTTGATTACCCCTTTGTTTACCTGATCGAACCTGGTGAGATGATTCTCGAAGAGGAAGAAAGAGCGAATCTGCGACGCTACCTTCTGGGTGGCGGATTCATGATGATTGACGACTTCTGGGGTATGGAGGAATACGAGCATCTCCAAGCCGAGCTCAAACGCGTGTTCCCTTCACGCACACCGCAGGAACTTCCCATCGAACACCCTGTCTTTCATTTCGTTTTCCCACTGGAGTCCAAGCCACAGATTCCCAATGTCCGAACCGGAACCGAAAGCCAATATACGGGGATTACTTACGAGCGCTGGGACTCCAAGACACCTCACTACAAAGGAATGTTTGACGACACCGGCAGATTGATGATGATCATCTGTCACAATACCGACCTGGGAGATGGTTGGGAATGGGAAGGTTCCAACCCCTATTATTTCCGGGAGTTTTCAGAAAAAAAAGCATACCCTTTGGGCATCAACATCGTGATGTATGCCCTCACCCATTAAATCCAACCTCACCCTACAAAAATCAGGACTCACGTGGAACCATCATCACATTCAGCTCCATCGACTCAGGCAAACCAACAGGCAGTCATCGATCAATTAAGGCAAAGTCGCACCCAAATCGAATCGGAGTTGGGCAAAGTGATCGTAGGCCAAAGGCAAGCCATCGAGGAAATACTGATCGCCCTGCTGGCCGGCGGCCACTGCCTCATCACCGGTGCTCCAGGGCTTGCCAAGACACTGTTAGTCAAGACCATTGCCCAAATATTCGATCTAAAATTCCAACGCATTCAGTTCACACCTGATTTGATGCCTGCAGACATCACAGGCACTGAAATCCTGCAGGATTCCGAGGAAGGCAGGCGCATGACCTTCATTAAAGGCCCCATATTCGCCAACATGATCCTCGCAGACGAAATCAATCGCACGCCACCCAAGACTCAGGCTGCTCTCCTTGAAGCCATGCAGGAACACCAGATTACCGCAGCCGGGGTCAGGCACCCTCTCCAAGAGCCCTTTTTCGTTCTTGCGACTCAGAATCCGATCGAAATGGAGGGCACCTACCCTCTTCCTGAGGCACAGCTGGACCGATTCATGTTCAATGTGGTGATTGATTACCTTCCTGAGGATGACGAAATTGCCGTCGTGCGCCAAACGACGACTTCCGCATCAGAGCCAATCCAAGCAATCTACACCGGAGAGGATGTGCAGCGGTTTCACCAGACGGTACGCGCCGTCCCCATAGCCGATGATATGATTCGCCATGCGGTCAGGCTGGCAGCGGCTTCACGCCCCGGCCAATCCAAGACACCTGATTTCGTGGAAGCTCATGTCAGCTGGGGTGCTGGTCTGAGGGCAGCTCAGTTCATGGTCCTTGGCGCCAAAGTCCGGGCATTGCTCGAAGGAAGGTCTCATGTGTTGATTGAGGATATTGAAGCGATGGCCATGCCAACCCTCAGACACCGAATCTTGACTAATTACCGAGCCGAAGCCGAAGGGGTTTCTGTGGAGTCGATTGTCAAACGCCTTCTCGAGCACGTGCGGTCGGTCTGAAGCTAATCTCTGCAAGCCATGGCAGTTGATGACATCACATTGAAGGATTCCTCAAGCGAGCATAGAGGCCATCGCTACATGGATCCCAAGACCTTGATGGCCATACGCCACCTTGAATGGCGTGCCAAGGTCGTGGTAGAGGGATTCTGGAGTGGGTTGCATCGAAGTCCTTTTCATGGATTCAGCGTTGAATTCACAGAATACCGTTCTTATGCCCATGGAGATGATTTGCGTTATCTCGACTGGAAATTACTGGCACGAAGCGATCGCCATTATATTAAAAAATTTGAGGATGAAACCAATCTCAAGTGCATGATCTGCTTGGACCGAAGTAAGTCAATGCTCTATGCAGAGTCTGGACTATCCAAAGAAGATTACGCCAACACACTTGCTGCCACCCTGGCAACCTTCCTGCAAAAACAGGGAGATGCAGTCGGGATGCTTTCCTTTGACGAAAGCATACAGCAATACATTCCCCCCCGTCATCGGCCAGGTCACCTACGCCAGCTAATCGGGGCCATGGAAAAACCCGCGGGTGGTGGATCCACTCAATTAAGTGATCCGATGGATCGCATGATGAACCTCATGCGCAAGCGTGGCCTGATCATCATGATATCGGATTTTTTGGCTCCCATCGACTCCCTGGCCACTCAACTTTCCACCTTGAGAGCCTATGGACACGAAGTCCAAGTTTTCCAGATTCTGGACCCAACCGAACGCTATTTTAATTTCAACAAGGCTATTCAGTTTGAGGACCATGAAACTGGCCAAGCCATCTATGTGGATCCGGAGCGAAGCAGGCAAACTTATCTGGAAGCCCTGGAGAGCCATCTGGACCAAATTAAAACAAGTTGCCAACAAGCAGGAGCTGGCTACCACCTCTTGACGACTGATATCCCTCTGGAAAGAGGGTTGGCCGACTTTTTGCGATCCCGGGCACACGCATCACGAACCATTCAGCGTAACCGGCAGGCCAACCAAGCCCGATCATGAGCTTTCTCTCGCCACTTTTCTTGCTTGGAGTCTTTGCCATTGCAGGGCCCATAGTCTTTCACTTGATCCGTCGAGCCACTCGAGAAAAAATCCTGTTCAGCTCGTTGATGTTCCTTCAGCCCTCGCCACCCAGGCTGACGCGTAAAAGCCGCATGGAGCACTGGTTCCTTTTAATGCTGCGCTGCCTGGCTTTGATCCTTCTCGCCTTGGCCTTCGCTCGGCCTTATTTTGCGAATGATCAACAAGCTCAGCTCGAAGCCGATGAACAAGTTCACCATGCGCTACTGATCGATACCAGTGCCAGCATGCGTCGAGAAGGGCTCTGGGAACAAACCCTGGAGCATGCACAACGCTGGCTCGACCAGTGGGCGCAGGATTCGATGGTCCACATATTTCTTTTTGACGAATCCCTCCAAACACTCATGACACCCGAACAATGGTCCACCCTGGACCAGGATTTGCGGCGAGCGCAGTGCATGAATCTGCTGAGTGCCACTCAGCTCTCATGGAAGGCCACCTCCTTGGATGTGGCTTTGATGGAGGCAATCGATCAGATGGAGGAAACCGCACGAGAGGACAGCCCGCAAACCCAACAGGCCTCCTGGGAATTAGTCGTTTTATCGGACATGCAGCAAGGAACCCGCTACGAGGCCCTCAGGGGACAGGATTGGCCCAAACATGCCTTCGTTGTATTCGATCAAGTCATGGCCGCAAATGCAGGTAACGCCTCCATCCAGATCCTCCGCTCGCCTTGGCAGCTTGATCCGGACGAGGATACCATCGCACCACGCCTGAGAATCACCAGCACAAGCGATGCGACGCAAGACCAATTCAAGCTAGCATGGGCTGAGCAAAATAATACAACTGAAACCCCCTCATCATCACTGCCGCTTTACTTGCCTCCAGGCAAGGCACGTGTCATGAATGGCCCAATCTGGGATACCACCCAAGCTGCCGACCGCCTGGTCTTGGAGGGTGATATGGAGCCCTTTGACAACCTCGTTTGGCTTGCCCCCTACAAGCCCAGAGAAAACCGGGTCAACCTCATCGATCAACCCGGTCGATCCGATAACCAGCAGGAACTCAGTTACTACATTGATCGAGCCTTCCAGTCACTTCCTGGACATCAGATCATCATCGACCACCTCGATCCAAGCGCTGCGCAGCGGGTGGAAGAGGCCCCTTCGACCGATCTTTGGGTGATCAACAAGGCTCCAACTTCTTCAACAGCCAGAGCCCTCCTGGAGCGATGCAAGCAGGGAGAGATCATCCTGCTCCCATTGAAAGATCAGTCCATGGAAGAGGCACTGCAGATTCTTTGGCCGGAACCAGCCATTCGAATCCAAAAAGCTGAGCTCCGAGATTTTGCTCTGCTTGGTAAAATCGATTTCCAACATCCGATTTTTGCACCCTTTGCTGACACTCGTTTCAATGATTTCAGCAAGATTCACTTTTGGTCACACCAATTGATTGAAGGAATCGACCTGCTTGATCCTTCGGTGAGCATCCCAGCATCCTTTGATAATGATTCCCCTGCCCTGCTCATTCGACAGCACGGGAGCGGATGGCTTGTGATTTTGACCAGCAGCTGGGCCCCATCAGACAGCCAACTTGCCTTATCAACCAAGTTCGTCCCCCTTCTCTACACTCTCATGAACCAGGATCAGGCCAGCGGCGAACTCATGACCCAGTACTCAGTGGGTGACATCGTTGACCTTGGTGGCCTCCAAGAGATGTCCGGGCTGAGTATTCAGGATCCAGATGGGACCTTGCACCCCGTTCAGGGGCAGCGTCAATTTCGACAAACCCAACAACCAGGTTTATATCGTATCACTCACTCCGGGGATTTTGAGTGGACTTTTGCGGTCAACCTATCGCCCTCAGAGAGCCAGACGCAACCCCTACCCATTGAAGTATTGGAAGGGTTAGGGATCCCTACTCGGCCTCTTGCGGCAAACCTTTCAAAAGCCAATGCCACGCGCGAAGAAACAATAGCAAGCAAGCGCCTTCTTCAAGCACGAGAAATTGAAGCGAGGCAGCAGTTTTGGAAATGGAGCCTCTGCATCGTCCTGGGCTTACTGCTGTTAGAAACCTGCCTTGCCGCCCGCACAAGTCATCGAGCCCAAACTTGAACTAATCAGGAAGGATACCTCGATAACGCATCCATTTCTCGGCTGCATCGGGCCATGTTGTGCAGGGAAAACGACTCGGGCGCAGGCCGAATCCATGACCGCCACCATCATAAAGGTGAACCTCCGAACTCACTCCAGCTTCTTGAAGGGCTGCGCCCATGATCATGCTGTTTTTCGGGGTTACAGGATCATCCATTGCGTGGGCAAAAAACATTGGCGGTGTGGAGGCGTCGATTTGAATATCTGGGCGAAGACTGCTACCCGATTCATCTACCAACCAGGCAGGATAAATCAGGATTGAGAAATCAGGCCGTGCCGAAAGGGTATCCAACTCATCCATCGCTAAATACTGCGATGTCTGGTGCAGGACAGAAGTCATGACGGCGGTTTGACCGCCGGCAGAGAAGCCCAAGATACCCATACGGTCAGGATCCAACCGCCACTCGGCTGCCTTGGAGCGTATGAGTCGCATGGCACGTTGGGCATCCTGGACCGCAGATTTCCACCGCACATTCGGATCCCGTGCCGGAACACGATATTTCAAGACAATCCCGGTCACCCCAATACGATTTAGCCAGTCTGCCACCTCAGTCCCCTCAAGGTCCCAGGCCAGGATGTGATGACCGCCTCCAGGACAGATCAGAATCGATACCCCCGTGTCGAGATGTGGCTGAGGCCTGTAAAGGGTGATGGTTGGCTGGCTGACGTTACCCAGTCGCATGACACGTTTGCCTGCCACTAAATTGGAATCTTCGGTGGTCGTGTCATATTCGGCCCCCAAAGTAAGCGTTTCATCGGGAGGCGACTGAGGCCAAAGAGCCAGCGGATCGTTGGATGTGGCGGCTGAAAGCGAAACCAACATCCCTATCATGCATGAGAAGATGAGGCTCCAGACCCAAAGTTTGCGCTGTTTCATGGTTATGGAATTAAAATTCAACAACTTCCCTAGCTTGAGGCACAATGATCTCAGATTCTGGAAGCAGTGATCTTAGGCTATTGGCAAAACCAAGGGACTGTTCTTCTTCTCCGTGAACCACCGTGATCTTGGATAGACTGCCAGAGAGTTTCTTCACGTAATCGGTTAATTCCTGTCGATCCGCATGCCCTGAAAAAGCATCCACTGCAGCCACCTTGGCGCGCACTTTAACTGGATGCCCAAAAATATTAACAGGATCCTGACCTTGTATGATTTTTGAACCCAGGGTGTTGGCAGCACAGTAGCCAACAAATAAAATCAGGTTGTTGGCATCACCAATATGATTCTTGAGGTGATGGCGTATGCGCCCAGCCTCACACATCCCAGAGGAACTGATAATGATGGCAGGTGTTTGAAGTTCGTTCAGTTTTTTCGAGTGCTCCAAATGGCGAATGTAGGTCAGATTTTCCATCCCAAAGGGATTGGCTTTTTGATGAAGAAAATCATAAATCCCCTGATTGAAGCATTCGGGGTGAAGGCGAAAGACCTCCGTCGCGTTGACACTCAGGGGGCTATCCACAAAGATGGGCACTTCCGGCAACTCTCCCTCCAAAGTCAATTGGTGCAGGGTGTAGACAATCATCTGAGTGCGACCTACTGAGAATGCGGGGATGATCACCTTACCTTGCCGCTCAAGCGTCTGGTTGATCAGCGTTTTAAGCTGATCTTTAGCTGAAAGCTTATTGGCATGATCTCGCGCCCCATAGGTGCTCTCAATCTGAAGAAAATCTACATTTTCAACGGGTTGCGGGTCCCTCAAAATCTCATGATCACCTCGGCCGATGTCACCACTGAAGAGGTAACGAAACTTCCTACCCTCCTCCTCAACGTCCAAGATCACCTGGGCTGATCCTAAAATATGCCCTGCGTCCACAAAACGTAAGGTGACACCCGGTATCACCATCATGGAGCGCTCATAGTTGATCGCGACAAATTGTGATACCGCACGCTCGGCATCCTTGATTGAATAAAGTGCCTCGACAGGTTCCAAGCCTTGTTTGGCTCGTTTTCTGGAAACATATTCCGCGTCATACTGCTGAATGTGTGCTGAATCGGCCAGCATGATGGCCGCCAGATCTCGAGTCGCGAATGTGCAATAGATGTTCCCGGCAAAACCCTGGCGACAAAGATTAGGCAAATTACCACAGTGATCGATGTGAGCGTGACTCAAGATCACTGCGCTCAGCGAGGCGGGATCGAATGGGAATTGGCGATTTCGCTCAATGGTCTCTTCCCGTCGGCCCTGATAGAGGCCGCATTCTAAGAGAATACGATGTCCATTGACCTCAAGGAGGTACATGGAACCGGTGGTGGTCCGAGTCGCCCCTAGGAACTGAACTTTCATCAAGACCTAGTCTGTTGGACTCGATGAGTGTCGGCAAGGAAATCCAGTGACCATCCCATTGAGTTTTGCCCGCTATTGGAACCCTGGATCCCTAAGCCATGCAGAGCCACGCTGAAGTTGAAGCAGGACTAACAACGCAAAGTCTGCGACTCAAAGAAAGGAAAGTGGCTTAAAATCAGCGGGGTGATCCATTTCGGCAATGGAGTAACCCGGCATCCACGTGTCAAGTTGCTCACGGGTATCACCGAAATGCTTTTGGAAGATCTCGCCAAAGACCGCCCTGAAATCAGTCGAGCGAGCCAGGTAGCGATCTCTGGCAGAAAACATGGCATGGTCACCCCATGATTGACTGTCGCAATTGTAAACACCACCTTTAACAGCCCCTCCAGCAACGAACATGACACTGGACTCGGCGTGATCGGTTCCAGCACTGCCATTCTCGCGAGAAGTCCTACCAAACTCAGTCATGGTGACGACGAGCAAGTCCTGCCACTGGTCCTGTAGATCCTGGTAAAGCGCGTTGATGCCTTCGGCCACTTCACTCAGCAAGTTAGGGTGCGAGCCCGTTAATTGCCCTTGCCGTTGATGGGTATCAAAACCACCTCGCCGCAGTCCGATCACCTTAGCAGGCGTTCGTTTCATGAGCATGGCAGCCTCCATGAGTTTGCGGCCCATGGAGGTGTCAGGATAAACCGCCCCATTGGCTGGACTGTAAGCTCCTTGATCTAAGGCATCTTGAATCACACTCATCGTGCGCCCGACTGCTTGCCCTGCGCCATGAACCAGGGATCGGTAAGGCTTACTGGAATCATCAGCCTGGCCACCATACAACCCCATGAGGGCTCGACCATCCACATCCAGCTCAGAGGGTGGCTGCCCCAGGAAATGCTGTCCGGCAGGGAACGTAAAATCCTGGGTCCGACTGAAATTAGGGATCATGTTTTTACCCTTCAATGCCAGCAATTGACTGCTATTCAACCCCGCTGCGACGAAGGCATTCTCAGGCAAATTAAGATCATAAGCCGCATTGATTCGGCGATAGAGAAAACCCTCTTCGGTGTCAGCATCCCCAGGGATCCCATTTTGCCAGAAATGCTGGCTATCGAAATGGGATCTTGACTGCCCGTCATAACCAATGCGGTGCAGGAAGGCCATGTTCCCTGCTCCTGGCAGCCCGTTGATCGAAGAGTGGTTATAGAGTTCACTTAATGGACTGAGTGCTGGGTGCAACTGAGCAAAACCATTTCCCGAATCCAAAGCAAGGTTCTCCGGCACAAACAAGCTAGGCCGGTTGGTCGTGTTGTAGTCAGCGTCCCCACGGGGAATAATCGTATTGATGCCATCATTGCCTCCCTGAAGAAAAATAAAAATCAGCTTCTTACCTGCAGGCATTTCAGCTCCAGCCACTCTATTTCGAAGCATGTTCGGAGCCACCATGTTGAGCCCCAAAGCTGAACAGGCCAAGGCACCTGTGCGCAAGAAACCTCGTCGGTCAAAAATTTGCATAATGGTATGATTTGGGTTGTTGCCGATTCCTTATTGATAGTGCATTTCTGGAACAGAAAGTATCAGGCCGATCAAGGCTCCTGCACGCTCCATGTAATCGCTTGAAGTAGGATCCCATGGTAACCTTGTGCCATCTTGCCCGGTATGGGCAAACTCAAGAATGAGACTCTTGGCATGCGCAGGCAATTTCCCGTCAAAGAGCAAATCATTGAAGTGCTCTAGGATGTCGCCAGCGGTGGTCAGCCCGTGAGAGCCAAGATAACGTCGGACCGACCAGCGATCCATATGATCATTATTTTCATGCCTGGCCAATCGCGTACTAAAATTCAAACGCTCGAGCATGGCTCCTGTGTTGATCCAATCAAAACCATACTCTGACCAGCCATCAGGATCATCACGTGTGAAGAAATGCATTCCCATCGCGTCATTGATTTCAGGAAGGTCTTCAAGCCGTATCTGCCAATCTAATGCCCTGCCCAGGCTATTGATGTATTCGACGGGTGTCTTAACCTTGGCCCGATAAACCTCTCGACTCCAAAAAGGATTGCCCTCGGTATCTGGGTCAACAATAGCAGCCAACACAGTGCCAATGTGCCCTTGAGGTTCGGCATTCTCCCAGGCCATGATGGCTCGATCAACCATATGGATCAGGTGAGGTTTTGCGCTACCCTCCTGATAACTCCTTAGGGAAATGTCGTCCCCTACAAAACGGTTGACTAATTTAACACAGATAAATTCCCGTGTTGAGATGTGGTTGGCCATCATCTCGATGGCATCTAAGGCATCCCTAAGCCCCTCAAGGCCCTCTCGACCAGCGGGGATACGGATCTCCCAATCGGTTCCTTCAAAAAGAATCTTTGAGTCCGTATCATGCTCCTCAGGATTAAACCGGAAGGTCCATTCACCGTTGGGATCATCCAGGGAAATACTGTCAGCGGAAGGGATCAAGCGCACAATCCTAGGCATGATGGAAAGATCACTGCTGCTGAGATTCACATTGTGCACCTGGATAGCCAAAGTGTTGAGCTCAGGATAGGGTTTGAAGAATTGATGATACCTCGAAAGATTAAAGAATTGATCGCCTCGATTGCTTTCTCGATTTCCAGTAGCTAGCGCGTCGTGGGGTGGTGGCGTGCCCAGCCCCTCCATATTATTACTTCGAGCCACTTCTCTGCCGTTGAGGTAAGCCACAAATCCGTCATCGTAATTCACTGCAAGGAGGAGTGATCTCAAATCCACTCCCTGGGGAAGTTCGAAATGTTTGCGTAAATACAAACTGGCATAGTTGCCACGCATGTCGTCTATCACGGTGGCATCATCACCATCCCCGTATCCCATGCCTGTTTCTCCATCCAGCCAAGACTGATCATCGAAGTCTTGCTGAGTCCATCGAGGGGAAATGCTATTGACCCAAGGGACTGGCTCGGCAAGGCCTTTGAAGTATTTCCATCCTGGCCCCAGATCCAATAGCACCTCCTCGCTATAACTCGCAGAGGGCAAAGTAGGCGGTGCAATGGCCGAGGCTGGGAAGTCAGGAACCTGATCAGGCCTCACCTTGCGGATTTGCCAACCGGTGAAGCACCGAGCCAAGGCTTCGATATCCTGCTGAGTGTAGCGATTATCCACCCCAAAGCTATAGAGTTCCAGAATCTCTCGCGCGTAATTCTCATTGGGCTCTCCAACACGATTGAGGACATTGTCCAAATAGACCAACATGCTCGGACTAGTAGCACTATAGAGTAATAGGTCACCGAAACGATCCAGAGCATGTTCATGGAAAAAAGCATATTCTCGATACTCTAATTGCACGGCTTCTTCCCGCGCCTGACGCTCAGACAATGCCTGCTCGCCATCCTCCTGCTCCATATCGCTAAGGTAGCTTACCAACTTGTCGTAATCGGTGGTAAAATGGTTTTCCCAAAATTCAGCCATGACAGCCTGTAGCTGACGCGAATCATAAATACCTCTGGCATGAATCAGTTGCTGGAGCGATTCAATATCCTTAATGCGTGGATGCTCTAGGCCTGGCAGGTAGTCACGCGTAAGAAGCTCCGGCACCAAGATGGCATCTGAGCTGGTGTATTCGGTATTGTGTAACTCAATGGCCAGGAGATTCCTTCCTGGTACGAGCAGCGATTTGAATTCACTAATGTCTATCAAAGCCTCATCCGGATCATCCGCGGCATTGGACGCCTTGGCTCGATAGGACGGCCTGAGGCTGGTCCCCATATTGGCTCGAGCCACCTCGCTCCCATTGAGATAGGCAATGAACCCATCGTCATAAACCATTTTAAGCAGCAGACCTCCTAGAGCAGCGGGATCATCCACTTCAAACCAGTGACGTACAAAAAAACTGAGGTAGCCCTCTTGGGCATCCTCACCTTCTTCAATCCTCTCCATGTCATCCAACAAGGTAGAAAGTAAGGCACGCTCACTGCCCGAACTGGAATAACCAAACCCAGATGGCACACTCAGCCAGCCACTGGCTTGAGACACCTCATCGAAACCGGGCTGGTTCCACTGATAAGGAGGGGCCTCATTCCCTTTCTTGAGGTCCCACCGATCCCCATCAGCAATCAAATACGTATCTTTGCCCGGACGATAAGTGCTAAACAGCGTATCCATCGCCTGTTCGAGTCGGTAATCTTCCTCATGGGCGGCGGGGATTTCACCAAGCTGTTGGGCCAGATAAGTATCAAGACCGTGCTCGGTGACCCAAGCAACAGAAGTGGGAGAAGGGCCATACCCCAAGCGGTTGAGTGTGTGAAACACCTTCTCGCGTTCATTCAATGGTTCGCCGAATGACCTATTAGGCTCAAAGGAAAAAAACGGCCTCCCCATCAGGGGCGCATTGGGAGGGGTGGCCGCCATCAGGCCGCGAACAGTCAGAAAGGTGGTTCCCTCTGGCTTTGGCAGTGTGAACACTGCCTGCCCCGCCTGACCCTCCACTGCCCCAGCTGAAAGTAGCTCATCAAAGGGCGCGTCTAAGGAATCAGACTGAAGAACCTGAAGGTGGCCCAGACCACGAGGGATCTCCACGGCAAGACTGACCTGATCCTGCTCAAGTCTGAAATGAGTGATGACCGGTTGCTGACCTAGAAGTTGACTGAACATACCCACTGTGAGCGCCAGCCCAGTGCACAATGCCCTGACATCACGCAGTCGTCGTAGTAAGCTCAACGGCCTAGTATTTTGCATCTTGATAACCATATTGAACAACCAACTCCTTTCTGGCAATTTTCCAGCTAGTCTCGTGCCATCTTTATGACCTTTGCATCATTTTGCGATTTTTAGCAGATTTAAGCACCTGTATACCGAAACCTGTAACTCAGCATGACCGACCTAAATCAAGCCATCAGAGATATTGTAGGGGACAAGGGATTCATCGCTGAACCGGAGCAACTGATTGTCTATGAGTGTGATGCCCTCACCTTGGAGAAAAAAATCCCTACTGCGGTCGTGCTACCAGCCAACCGAGCAGAGGTGATTGCAATCATGCAGCTCTGCCACGCCCACCAAGTGCCAGTCATTCCCAGAGGAGCAGGCACAAGTTTGAGTGGCGCGGTCCTGGCTGTGGAGGGTGGGATCGTCCTGTGCCTTTCACGGATGCAGCAGATTCTGATGATGGATCTGCCGAACCAACGCGCCTTGGTCGAAGCCGGCTGCGTGAATGCCTGGGTCACGCGTGCGGCTCAGGAAGGGGGCTACTATTATGCTCCGGACCCATCCAGTCAGTATGCTTGCACGTTGGGAGGCAACGTCGCCACCAACTCAGGGGGGCCACATACTCTGAAGCATGGCGTCACCACCAATCATGTGCTGGGGCTTGAATTAGTCCTGCCAGATGGAGAGCCACTATGGCTTGGGGTTCATCCAGATGAGGGAGAAGACCATAGCGGCATCGATCTCAGGGGAGCCGTCATTGGGAGTGAGGGCATGTTCGGTGTGGTCACTCAGGTATTGGTCAAACTCATGCCCGAGCCCGAGTGTTATGAAACCTTGTTGGTCGTATTTGAAAGTGTGGAGCAAGCCAGCCGAGCGGTTGGGGCAATCATCCGGGATGGCATCATCCCTGGGGCACTCGAAATGATGGATGCCCTCATCACCCGCGCTGTGGAGGAGGCCTATCAATTCGGGTTTCCCCTGGATGCTGGCGCTATTCTGATTGTTGAGCTGGATGGAGATTCACTCCAAACCAAGCTGGACTCCGATCAGGTTCAAGCTCTTTGCACCAAACAGGGAGCTCGCGAAATCCGTCGCGCAGCAAGCGCTCAGGAAAGGGCCGAACTTTGGAAAAGCCGTAAGCGGGCTTTTGGAGCCATTGGGCGCATCAGCCCGAACTACCTCACCCAGGATGGTGTGGTTCCTAGGTCCAAGCTACCTGAGATCATGCATTACATTACGGAGGTTTCTTCCCGGTATAAGCTTCGCATTTGCAATGTCTTTCATGCCGGGGATGGGAATATCCATCCGCTTGTGCTCTTCGATGAACGCGATGCCGACCAAACAGCCCGTGCGGTCCAGGCTGGTGAAGCCATTTTGGAGCGCTGCCTGGAACTGGGAGGCAGCATCAGCGGCGAGCATGGCATCGGTGTGGAAAAACGCTCCCTGATGGAACGTCAATTTTCTGAACATGACCTTCAGGCAATGAAGGATCTTCGCTCAGTGTTTGACCCGCACGGACGATGCAATCCTCACAAGGTTTTCCCGACGGCCAAGCGATGCGCAGACTTCTTCATCCGCAAACAAGCCCCAGCCTAAGGAATTCAAAGCAGCAGGTTACTTGCCCTTTTGGCATCTTGAAACACCTCACGCAGATCGCACCCATTTTGTGCTTTTCTTAGCCAGCCCCTCGCCCGAGGATAGCCCCATGAAGCCCTTCCATACCCGCTCCCGTCGCCAATTCATCCAGGACGCAGGCCTGAGCCTTGGCGTGGCAACAGCTGGGCTGACCTTCCCTTGGATCAGCCAGGCCCAATCATCCCCTAACGCGCAGTTACGCATAGCTGCCATTGGCACTGGGGGGCGGGCTGCTGCTAATGTTGCAGGCGTCAGCCATGAAGCCCTTGTCGCGCTTTGTGATGTGGATCAAAACAACCTGAACCAAGCCGCGGCAAAATACCCTCAGGCAAAACTTTACCAAGATTTCCGTGTCATGCTGGAAAAGGAAATGGACCGGATTGACGCTGTTTTGGTTGGCACACCCGATCACACTCATGCCCCAGCAGCGGCCATGGCCATGAGGATGGGCAAGCACGTCTACTGCGAGAAGCCACTGACCCACACAGTGCACGAAGCCAGAGTCCTCAGTGACTTAGCCCGGCAAAACCAACTCATCACCCAAATGGGAACCCAGATCCATGCAGGCAGCAATTACCGGCGTGTGGTAGAACATATTCAGTCCGGCAGTATCGGAGAAGTCGATCGTGTTCACGTTTGGGTGAATATCGGTCATTCCTATTCCAATGGAGTCTTCACAAACAACACCCCAGCCCCGGCAAACCTTAACTGGGATCTTTGGCTTGGGCCTGCAGCTGAGCGTCCTTTTACCGAAGGCGCCCACCCCTTCAATTGGCGACAATTCTGGGATTATGGCAACGGACGTCTTGGAGATTTTGGCTGCCACTACATGGATCTCGTTCACTGGGCGCTTAACTTGAGACAGCCTACGCGCATCGAAGCAAGCGGCCCCGAACGGAATCCCGTCTCCACCCCTCCCTGGTTGAGAGTCGACTATCATTACCCTCGTCCGGGAAAAAGGCCCCTGCACCTCACCTGGCACGGGAATCGGACCCCAGAACTAGTCCAGTCACTACGCACCGCAGATGGCAAGGAACTCCCTTTCGGTAGCGGGCAGCTCTTCATTGGCAGCAAGGGCATGCTGGTCTCAAATTACAGCAAGCATTTACTTCTCCCTGAGGATGACTTTAGCGAAATCCCTGCCCCGAGCGTGCATATTCAAGACTCTATCGGGCACCACAAGGAGTGGACAGAGGCCATTCGACAGGGTGGCCAAACAACCTGTAATTTTGACTATGGGGGTGCATTGACAGAAGCTGTCCTTCTAGGAAGTGTCGCTTATCGCAGCGGGGAATCCATTGACTATATTGTCGAGGCTGCCAACACCGCTCGTCCTGGGAAGGCGAGAGATTTACTTCACAAAGAATACCGCAAGGGTTGGTTTTTATAGCTCGGGCCTTTGCTCCAGATTCCATCAAGTAACTGAGCAGACAACTTGTCGTGACTCAGTCAGAAATAGTTTCTCCCAATAAAACCCTGATGATCCCTTGACAGACAAAGCACCAACCAATCCAACGCCCTCCGCACTCCCATTTTGCTGGGCCAACGGAAGCATCCATCCCGTCGCGGAGCCTGTGGTTTCAGCCTTGGACCGAGGGCTCCTGTATGGGGATGGGCTCTTTGATACCTTACGCATCTGGAAAGCCCAGCCGTTATTCTGGGAGGACCACTGGAGTCGCCTCCAGCGTGGGATGAAAAGTATGGCTCTACCAATCAGTGAGGAAAGCGGCGCCATGCAGCACCACCTTCAAGAGCTACTCGATCGTAATGCAGTGCGGGATGCAATTGCCAGGATCCAGGTTACCCGTGGGCCAGGCGGACGCGGCTACAGCCCTCCCTCTCACCCTGATCCCACCCTGATCATCACGATGCACGCCATCGACAATGATTTTCCCATCGAACCCCTATCGTGGTCCCTCAATGTGGCCAGTTGCCGTACAGGATCTGGGCTCCCTCACCAAACCGTCAAGACGTGTAATAAATGGCTTCAAATCGCAGCTAGGATGGAGGCCACTCAAGCAGGTTTCCAGGATGCCCTGATTCTCAACGAAAAAGGTCATGTGACCGAATCATCATGCGCCAATCTATTCATCATCCAAGGGCAGAAAATCCTGACCCCCCCTCTGGAAGACGGCCTACTGGAGGGAACCACGCGAGGATTGGTGATGGAGATGGCTAAAGAATTGGGCATCACATGCTGTGAGCATTCCTGCATGCTGGCAGAACTACAGGAATCAGAGGGACTCTTTCTGACACTCAGCACCCATGGAATCATTCATATCAAAGCCTTGGAAGAGCATCGTTGGCATGAACCTCATGCATTGATCCAAACACTTTATCAAAGTTATCTTCGCAAGGTTCGTTCTCACCACTCAAATTAAATGTCCCCCATGATCAGCCAACCCCTGTTGAGCAAGTGTCTGCTTGCACTCGGCTTGCATTGCCTGCTCTGGTTGGCATGGCCGCTGCAGGCAGCCACCTCGCCCAACATCGTTTTAGTCTTTATCGATGACATGGGATGGGGTGATTTTTCCTGCTTCGGGAATAAAGATGCCAGCACCCCCCATGTGGATCAAATGGCAGCGGAGGGCATTCGATTCGAGCAATTCTACGTCAATTCACCCATTTGCTCGCCATCTCGCACAGCAATCTCAACCGGCCAATACCCACAACGCTGGCAAATCACCTCCTACCTAGCCCATCGGGCCATGAACCAGAAGCGAGGCATGGCTCAATGGCTCGACCCCGCTGCGCCCATGCTGGCACGCTTCTTTCAACAGGCCGGCTATCGTACGGGTCATTTCGGTAAATGGCACATGGGAGGGCAGCGCGACGTCGACGATGCTCCCCCGATCACTGCATATGGTTTTGATACCTCGCTAACCAATTTTGAAGGGATGGGGCCAAAACTACTCCCGCTTACCCTGAAACCCGGACAAAAGACCCCGGGAAAAATCTGGGCAGAGGCTGAACGACTCGGTCCTGGTCACCGATGGATGCTACGCTCAGAACTGACCAGTGGTTTCGTTGGCGAAGCCATAGAATTCATCGAACACGCCAGAAAGGAACAGAAACCCTTCTACGTCAATGTGTGGCCGGATGATGTCCACAGTCCATTTTGGCCGCCAACCCATCGATGGGCTGAAACCAAGCGTGCCAAGTATTTGAGCGTGCTTGAGGAGATGGATCGTCAACTTGGAAGACTCTTTGATCAC